>OGMJ01000271.1_pt1 | contig 34774 bp, 33 predicted proteins | sample 1573181 | NCBI WGS metagenome assembly OGMJ01 (sample SAMEA2582004, study PRJEB24529) | metagenome | biome: Human gut stool | place: China | collected 2011
CAATGGTCAGGAAAATCCTTAGCGTTGTTATTCCGCGTTTTCCTGATGGGACCCCAAATTCAAAAAATAAAAAAAGATGAAATTTTAAATAATATTCAAAAATTTTTAGAAGATGGAAAATTACCTAGACAATCAGGTCTGAAAAATAGTTACTCTACATCTATCGTTTTACTTGGAAATGCTAAATTAGATTCTAATTTAGATTATCCAGATTTATTTCTTAAACCTTATGAAAGTCTATTTAAAAATCATTCAACCATTCATAATGAACTTATTGACAGAATTAATTTTATTTTACCAAGTTGGAGTAATAGAGCTTTTTCTCAATCAAATATACATAAAGACAATAATATTTTCTTGTTATCTCTTTTTTTTAATTCCTTAAGAAAATCTCATATAACTCAAGACCAAAAAAAAATACTTGATAATTTATATAATGAATATAATCTTAATAGCTTATCTATTAGAGCTAGTAGTAGTATCTCCAAAACAACTGAAGGATTTATAAAAATTTTAAATTTAAATACTGAGAAGAATATTGAGTTTGCATTATTCCTTTCTACTGAAGGTAGATTCTTAACTGATTTTATGAATCGAGATCATACGAACTTAGATGAAAATATAGATATTTATAAAGATATTCTGAATGATGATTTATATGAAGATATTATAATAGATTATCTAGATTCTTTAAATATTCCTTATAAAAGAATTATTGATTTTACTCCTCACGAAGTTTTTTTCAAATCTGAAGATAAAAGATATATAACATTGATAGCATTAGATACTGTTGGATTAAAAGAAATTAACCTTTTAAAAAAGTATTCTAAAAAATCAAAATCTACAAATGATTTCATACTCCCATTAAAATGCAATTCTAGTTATGATTTAAAAAAGTTTTATAAAGCCTCTATAGACGATATAGATGAAAAATCAGAAACTATTGAGTTTAGAAAAGATTCAAAAAATTACTTATACGGATATGATTTAGAAAATTCACCAGATTTTTATTTACTTCGTAATTTAGCTTATAATGATAATCTTCCGTGTTGTGAAGAATGTGAAGAAAATTATTTTTTTGTAAACGAAGATAATTGTTTCGAATGTGACGAGTGTGGTAAAATTTATTCTAGAGTAAAAGAATCTTTTAAATATTTAAGATTTTTATGAATAAGGTGATTTTAAATCACCTTATTCTATTATAATTATTCTTTAACAATTTCTTTCTTATTCTGACTATAATCCATTGAAAACACTAGCTTTTATATCATTTATTCTTCATTCTTAAAAAACAAGTTATTAATAATATTTTTTGTTTTATACTATATTTTTTGATAATTTTTTAGAAACTCATACAATTTTTTTCAATTTTCATAGATAATTTAACTTTTTAGAATATTAGAATATCTAAAATGGTGAGCCTTCCAATTCATCCTTTTCAACTTTTTTCTTTCTTTGTCCTTTAAAAGATTTTTCTATAGTGTCTGCTATATCTTTTACAATACTACGAACTCCAATTACTATTAGCCCTTTTCTTTCTTCAGATTTTTTCAACTCTTTTCTGATTTCTGTTATTGCACCTTCCCTAGTTTTTCGTTTAGTAATAATAATTTTAAGTGCTTCTCTTAATATTTTATAATCATAAATATCCTCTACGTACTCCGACAGAAAGTTTTTATATGTAAACCGTTTTTTTTGAAACTCTCTCTCTTCGTCTAATATCTCAGAAAGTTTTTCTATCTCCTCTTCATAAACCTCATCTAATAGTTCTTTGTCAAATAAAAGTTTTTTTAACTCTTCCTTATACTTAATTGAATACTCTTCAAATAAATTATATTTTCCAAACTCTTTAAGTGTCATTTCCTTTCTCTTTATTCTTTTTGACATTTCAATCCTGATTCTTCTAGGTAAATCTGGATATTTTTCTAAAGTTTTTTTCATATCTATATCTTCTGTAATTTTACTGTCTAAATTTTTCATTTGGTTATATATAGTTATTTTCTTATTATAAGCACTTATTGTCGGAGTATTAGCATAGATAACAGTTTGCTCTCTCTTTTTCAAAGTATCAACCATAGATTTAACTTCTGTTTCTTCATATGTCTTATTAAATGCTAGTGCTAAAACTTTGAATATATTCATATAGTCATAAAACCTTTTATCTTTCTCCATAATATAAGTAAACGGTATATCTACTCTCGTGATTCTAATCGCTTTTATTTTCTGCAATCGTCTATCCTCTTGAAGCTGTTTAATAAAATATCTTTGAACCTTTTTACATTCATCATAAGTTGAAATTAAATAGGCGTTATTCTCAAAGTAAAACCTAGGAAAAGATAATTTTACTATTACTTTTATCTCTTCTCCATAGATAATTCCATTTCTCAATACATCACAATATGAGTAACCTAAAGGACTTTCTAATCCATCCAAAGTCTTTCTAATTCTTCTCTCCTCCTCTCTAGTAAAATCACATCCATCCTCAAATATTAAATCTAATTGTATTGTATCCATTATAGATACCTCCCTTTTTAATTTTATTTTAAAGAGAGATAATAACTTTAAAATTAAAAATAAATAAATACTAGATATTTCAGTGAGTATATCCGTTTCATTTCATTCACTTCTATACCCACTGCTTTAGGTAAAATATATGTATATAGCTACATATTAGCTATATTTACCATTAAAATATACTATATAGTATAGTATTTTATAGTTATTTATATATCTTAGTATTGAAATATGGTTATTTATTTTTATACATTTTTACACCATTACCCTCTTAATTACAGGGGATTGTTATCAAAATATGATACTTTTTTTTAATTAGATATTTTTATAGAACTTATGGAGTATTTTACAATAGTGATCTTACTATAATGATAGATATTATTATTTGATTTGTTAAACTAGTTTTTTATTAAGTAATATACTTAACTGTTTGATTGATATTAAAATTAGTTTATTTGAATTGATATTGGGATTAACACTTTCAATGAAAGAATGGATTTTATTCAATACAGATAATCAAATACTTAAGTTAAATTAAAAAGATAGAGTAAAATATTTGTAGGTAAATTTTCCAATCAAAATTTTATAAGTTAAAAAGCTAGCTATTGTTAAACTAGTTGGCTTTTTTGTATTAACACTTATTTACCATAGTTTTGTTTTAGTTTTAGTTTTTATATCTACATATCTATTTTCAATAAGATTTAACCTTGTTGTTTGTTCTAAAGTTTTAAATGGATTTTAGATTTTGAAATATACTGGCTAGGTATTATTTTAATACCTCTAGAATTGATTTAAATGGGGTTTTAATCGACTTCATGGACTTTGTTGATAAAATATCCATAAGTTTTTATTTTTGTCTTTTAAATGGATTTTAGAGTTAAACGTATTCTTGTTGTGTTATTCATCATGATTTTATTATAATACCGTGATTTACTAAAAGAGTGTGTTATTGCGTTTGGTACTCCATAACACTATACGTAAATCACTATTATGCTATACTAAGGTATTAGCATAATTATTATAATTAAAATATACTATATCTTTATTATTATATATATTATATTAATACTAGTTCCAATCCCCTTCGGGAATTGTCACTAGATGATATATAATTATCTCAAATTAAAAAATTTTGAACTTTAATTTAAATATATAATAATAATCGTAATTGCTATATCAACACTGCGTTTTGGTACTACGTGTCTCTAGCAATTCCTTTATTGCTGTACTAAGGTATCAGCAATAATTATTATTAATATTAACTATATTTTATATGTTTAATCGCAATTATATGTACACTGATTTATAGTGAGTTGATTTTAAAACTTTTAAAAAAATTTTTTATTTTTACTACTTTGCCTGTTATACAAGGTTTTAGAGGGGGTTATCAAGGTTTATTAATTTTATATCAAAATTCAATTTTTGAAAACTGCTCACGAAATGAGTGGTTTTTTTATTTTGTTAAAAAATCACAACAATACTTTGAATACAAAATAATCGGAGGTTTTTATGGATACAATAAGCATCAAAATTAAATCAGAAGCAAAATTTACGGACAAGGAGATTAAATCAATTGAGCAACATAAATTTTTAAAGGTGACTAGAACCAAAAGGAATTCGGAGAAAGCTATTATCCTTAAAATTTCATATCCTAAATTTATGGATGAAAGTAATGCTTACTTAGTTATGGATAGTAACATTCCATATAAGTGCAATTATAAAATTTATAAAATTTTAAACAGGCTTAGACCTAATGAGGAACTTGAAATTAAAATTTTAAGAGTTGATATCCCTTTCACATACTATATGCCTAAAGGTATGAAATTCGAAGGGTATAAACATATTTTCCATAAAATGGCTCAAATTTTTTCTGAGAATAATGATAAATTTTTAGCTAAATCTATTAACGAATTTATAGAAGATAAAATAGAAACTTTAACTTTTGCTAACGCTGCCAATGTAAAAAATTGCAATAGCAAGATTGTTATTTATAATCAAAACAAAAGATTTAAGGATTCTTATAGTTACAACTATAAATCTATACTTAAAAACCATCCTGATTTACCTAGAAGAATTAGAATAGAGGTCTCAAAGCGAATTAACCGAGATTCTATGACTTTGGATGAATTTGTTAACTTTGATATTTTTAATGAATATAAGGATGATTATTTAGACTTCCTATTTAAAAATTTATTTGATGCGAAACTTTCTAAAAAAGGAAATTTAGAGTTTGGTGATTTATTGGAGAGTATTCAAATAGATGAATCTAAAAAATGGCTTAAATATTTAAAAAATTATACAAATAAGCGATTATTAATAGCTGAAAAATATAATTATAAATTTACTTTGGAAGGCTTAAAAATAGCTCTCAAGAATTTTTATTCAAACTCTTCTTCTTATGACACTGCTTTTCATAGAATAAAAAAATATGTTAAAGAACGACATATGGAATTTTATGGATGTTATATTGATAGCGACAAAGAATTTATTAAAATGGCAAAAAGCTTAGTTGAATATTATGATTTTGATTAAATCTACTATTAAAAATGCCCTATAAAACCATTTAAAGCACCCTAGAATCGACGTTTTAGAATTCTATGGTAAATATACCACTAGTAGAGCCTTTAAATGGATTTGAACAAAAAAAGAGAAGTTTTTTAGAACTTCTCTTTTGAATGTTTATTTTTCTAATTTTTTTAATCTATTATAAAATTCATCTATGTTTATTTTAGCTGAAGCAAAATCATCGCCAGATGCCTTTATAATTTGGCTTTGTCCTACTATAGCATACCACTTTCCATAAACTGCTGATGAGATGATTGGATCTAACATTATCAATTTATACTTTTTATCAAAAGGCTCTTCTTTTAGATGGGTGAAGAAATCATCCTTTAGAAAATTATTTAAATCCTTGTCATATGATTTTTTATTTTTATAAATAGCATAATGTAAAACTTTTTCGTTTACTACAAACTTCATTTTTAAATAGTTTTCATTTTCTTCTGTTGAAATAGCTTTATAACCTAATTCACCTTTTTTTAATTTAATTATTATTTGATCTGTATTATCTTCCTTTGAAAAAAGATTACTCATCTTATCTTTCAAACTTTCTATTTGTTTTTCAGATAAAAGACCTGGTCTTTTCTTGGATTCTCCTTCACTAAAAGAGATTGTAGACATTAGAACTAAAGCACATAGCATTAATTTTTTCATAACACACCTCATTATACGTACGAATCTAATTCATCATCCGATATATTAAACCATTCTTGCATTTTGAACTTTGCATCATCGATGACCTCATCATCTACATATATCCATACCTGTTTTACAACTAATAAAAGTCCTGCTATATCATCAGTATACCCTACCATAGGCATTAAATCTGGAATTAAATCTATAGGAAGTACGAAATACCCTAGTGCCCCTACTATTAATGCTTTTGAACTTTTTGGTACATCATCTTTCTGAAGTACATAATAAAGTATTAGGGCATAGTAGACTCCCTTTGCTCCTACTTTTTTAGCAAACCCCTTTATTTTACTCCAAAAAGAATCATCAGAATATGCATCTGAATACTTCCTATCTCTTAAATTTTCCTCATCAACATCTTTACTCATAATTTATTCCCTCCTGTATAAATAATGTTTTATAAAAAAGAAATCAAAATATTGATTTCTTTAGTATCTTATTGCTAATTCCCTTTGTTTTATATAAGCATCTACCATCAATGATTTCATAGCGTTAATAACTGTATCTAAATCTTTTTGCTGTTGTTCTGTTAAATTTTTAGATAATAATAACCCTAAAATAACACACTCTATATCCTGTATTACTGGTGTCATAAATTCTAAATCATATTCTTTTTTTGCTTTTTTTACATATTCTTTATTTTCGTTAATATATTGCAAAAGTCCTAGAATATTAAAATCTTCATTGTATTCACATTCAGACGTATATATACTATAAGATTTTGTCATTCCATTTGGATAATATTCTATTTTTAAGTTTTTTCTATATTCTAAATCATCTGCAAACATTCTATCTATAGTAAAGTAGTTTGCTATTGATTTTTTGTAATCATCTAAACTTATGATAGGATTTTTTTGATAATAATATCCTCTATTAATATTTCCATCTGGTTTTCCTTTATAATAATAACCCATTATATCTAACTCCATATTTCCAGGTCCTCTATTATGATACTCTTCTCTAAAACCATGTAAAAGTCCATCTTTATACTCTGCTCTTTCCCAGACATCCCCATTAGGAGTATACATTATATAAACTCCTTCGGCTTTTCCTTTTTCATTATAAGTTAAAGTTTTATGTAATTTTCCATTTAAAAAATACTCTTGATAATCTCCTACATATATATTATTTTTTACAGTTCCTACAATTTTCTTTTGATTATAAAAATCAACTTCTATAATTGGACCTTCAATTTCCCCGTTTACATATGTAACCTCTTCAAGTAAATCCCCATAAACGTTATATTTTGATGACACACCATTTAATATCCCATTTTGAAATGTTTCTTTTCTAGAAATTTTCCCATTATCCCAATATGTAGTGTATTCCCCATCTTTAACTCCATTTTTTACATTCCCTTTTTCTGCAGTATATTTAATTCCATTTTTATTAATTTTTGTATTTTCTACATAACCTGTAAAATATTCTTGGTTAGCAGCATCATATATTTTAACTATGCCGTTATCCATTCTTTCTTCTAAAATTGGATCTTTTTTCCCACAAGCCCCCATCAGTGAAATAACCGCTAAAATTATTAATAATTTTTTCATTTTTCTCCTCCTAATAAGTTGTAACAAATAATAAGACTAATCCTAAAAATGAAAATGAGCATATAGTTCCTAAAATTTTTGCTTTAGTATAACTCATGCATTTTAAAAGATATTTTGTAACAATTGTCGTTATTCCACAAACTATAAATAATTGAATAAGTATAGATATATATGTTGTCCAACTGGCAAATAAATTTGTTCCATCACCTATTAATGCTGCCAGTGCTAGCCCAAAATTTACAAATACAACTAAAACACCTAATTTGAAAGTATAATCTGATATCTTTGAAGATAATTTTTCTACAGAATCTAATGCTTCTAATGGATTTTCTCCATTTATTAAAGCATTAATATACATAAATTTACTTCCATCCGAAAATAAAGAATATCTTTTATAAATTTCTGTCTCTGGATCATAATATAAAGCTTTTATTAACTTTTCATCAATTCTCTTCAAAGCATACTTAAATATCTTCTTTTCTTCATCTCCTAATCTTTTGTATTCTTGACTATCAAAATAATTAATCTCTTCCATCTTCTCATCCCCTTTTAATTTTATATTGTACTCCTTATAATATTTTTTTTATATTTGAATTTTTTTTATTTTTTTTTATAATTTCTTCTAGAACAAATATTCGAAAAACTATATCATTATTTTGATATTTTTTATTTTAAATTCTTTACGATATAACTCTTATTTGACCTACATAATAACTTTGTTCCTCAATATCAATTTTTAAATAGTTATTTTCATTACATCTATAAATTCTAGTTACTCTACCTTCAATTACTCCATGATGAGTATCCAACTTTAAAACTCTATATTCCTTTAGAGATGAATATAAAAATATAACTTTTTCTCTGAAAAGATAAATCTCTCTTAGAAACGGAACTAAAACTGAATATGTTGAAAATATTTCTCTGATAATTTCAGAGTCATTAGCTTCTGGAAGCTCCTTCAACAAATCAGTATAGTATCTTTGATTTGCTTTATTTAAAGTGAATTGTAGATATTCTTTTTCTTCAAATATCATATCATCTTGATATCGTGATCTAAATTTTAAAGAGAACTTTAAAAATATCTCATTACATAGTTTTTCCTTAGTAAGTCCAAAGAACTCACAATCTTTTTCTAGTATTTCCAATATAAAAGTTGGAACTAGCACTCTTATTTTTTTCTTCAATTCCAACCTCCTTTGCGTATTTTCTAAATCCCTTTATTATATAATGTTATTCAAACTTTTTAAATACATATGATTTTTCTATATTTAGTTCCATAAATAGAAACTTTTTTTGTATTTTTATTTCTACTTTTTAAAAATAAAAATGGGTAGCTTTCTACACTACCCATTGACTTTATTAACTCTATTCAATCCAAGCTTCTACATCACTAGCTATCTCTTTAGTTTCATAGAGATCTTCTAGGAAACTTTCAGCTCTTCTTTTACTATTAAACTCTCCATAACTATACTCTTCACCATTTATTTCAACTATAATTTCATACATTTTAAGCTACCTCTTCTCTATAATCTTCATCGTAATAAAGTTCTCCATCTTGGATAAAATATCTTCCAAAGATTCCTATTCCACACTCTTCATAATATAACCAAATATCATTTGCTTTATCTCCAATTACTTTTTTACAGATATTAATAAAACTTTCAAATAGCTCTAATGATATCGGATTCCATGCAGTACTAAATATTAACTCATCTTTATTGATAGAAGAAAACAGAGAGTTCCATTTAGTTCCCCAATTATCAACACACCAGTCATACCATAGTATTAATTTTTCTCCTGTGTAGCTTTTTAGTTCCTCTGTTGAATATTTCTCATCTATATAACGGTCTATATTAACTAACTTACCATCTATTCTGACCTTCAGAATTTTATTCCTAATTATTTCATCTAATATCTTTTGCTCTAGTTTATCTGGGTTCTCATAGTAATATTTACTGAAAGCTTGTAAAGTATTAGACTTAAAAGCTCTTAATAGAATATTCTGAGGTCTTTTAATAACCTTATTGAAATCAAAGTATTCATCTTCAAATTCATCTTTAGACATAACCTTTTCTTTTATTCTCTCTAGTTCCTCTTGTGTTACATTCAATCTGATTCTATTAAAACAGTAATTAGGCATTTGCTATCCTCTCCTTTATTTCATTTATTGTGTATTGCTGTACATTAAACTCATTTAACAGTTCTTCTAGCTCCTTTACATCCTTAGCTTCTTCTATATACCATTCTCCCCAAGCTATAATATTCACTACAAAACCATCCCTCGTAATATCTACTTGAATATCTTTAGTACCCAAGCAAGTAACACTCTCTGCTGATATAACTTTATTCATAATTTTACTCTCCTTAATGTTCAATAAGTCCATTATCATAAAAGCTAAAATAATCCTCATCACTTATAATAATGTGATCCAGTAATTTAATGTCTAATATTTCTAACAGGTCTTTTAGTTCATGTGTTAATTCAATATCTTTTCTACTTGGCTTTAAATCTCCACTAGGATGATTATGAGCGAATATAATACCCTTAGTTGGGTATTTTAAGGCTCTCTCTACTATCAGTCGAGGATAGACTACACTTCTGTCTATAGTTCCTCTAAATAGTGTTTCCTCTCCAATTAAACGATTAGAGGAGCTAAGGTATATAACCTTAAACTCCTCTGTGTTTTTGAATCCAATATCACTTCTTAAATAATTCAGAAGTTCTGTTTTGCCCTTTACTGTTGCAAGGTCTTTCTTTCCTATATTCCCTTTAGCTATAGTAGTCATAAGTTCTTTAAACTGTTCTAGCTCTTCACTTATCTCATAGCTCTTTATTTTAGCTACTACTTCATCTATGTCTTTACATTTTAGAAATCTTAATATTTTCTTCATATATCCTCCATTTTATACAATAGTTGTGGGTTTAATACCCTAACCATTTTTTACCTTCACAAGCTACCCTATTAAATTCATCCCAGATCTTTTCATCTAGAAATTCAAAATGAATAGTTCCCTTTTTAAATATTTTAAACTTAAAGAATTCTGAGTTATTCCATTCACCAAAATTAGCTCCTGTATCAACTTTTGATTCTATAGTTAGAATTTTACCGATATCTTTTCCAATTAAATTACAGATTACTTTTTCTAAATCTCTTAGCTTATCTCTCTTTAGATAACTAAGCTTTTGTACTCTATTACTACCTTTATCATATTTCAAATAGAACGTATCAATCATATCTGGAAGGATAAATTTCTTTCCAACTTTCCATCTTTCGTTGGTTTTCCATCCCTCTATATGAACTCTATTGTCTGGATAGTATCGAGTTAAATAATCAAAGCTCTCTTCTATACAATTCTGAAAAATCTGCTTAGAATTCTGGATTAGAATTTCCAATAATTTATTTATATTATCTACTGTAAAAGGCAAGTTGCTATACTCCTGCTTATTATCAAAGAAGTCCCTTTTAACCTGTGATGTCATCTTTTCTTCTAATTTAGTTTTATCAAATACTAGCTTCCAAAATGATGTCCTTACTTTTTCAAGAACCTCTTCATACTCTTTTTTACTATTACTAGAATTCTTTTCTAATAGGCTTTTTACATAAACTTTCTCTATAATTCCATCTAAGAAATATTCTAGTTTGCTTTTTAGAGTTAGATATTCCCCTACAATTTCTTTTACTGCTGTATACTTATCTTCTAAATTTTGTAGTACATCTACTTTAGCCAGTTGGTTTATATTAAGCTCTTGAAAATCAATATCATCTTCTTTAGAGAAACCATCAAAATTAAATTCAAACTTTTTACCCTTAGTTTTATTTTGCAATTTAATTAATGCAACTTCCACATTAGTTTTTCTTTCAGCATCTTTAAAACAGTTTCCAAGATATTCTATATCAGCATTATTTCTCTCTAATATATCTATTAGAAGCTTTCTCTCTTTTGTGCAAGGATTTCTTATACTTTCAGCATTTAAAAGACATCTTATGTGTGTTCCCTCCTCAGATATTTCCCAAGCTTTAAGTAAATGCTTAACTCCATTATCAAATGGTGGATTCATAAGAATTAAATCGAAGATATGATCTGGCTTATATTTTAGAAAATCATCTCCTAATATTGGATATTTCTTTTCTCGCAATATACTTTGTAATTCTGGACTCTTTTCAATACAAAATATTTTAGCTGATTTTTGATTGATAACACTGAGTAAATCACCTTTTCCTGCACTTGGTTCTAATATGTTCATACCCATTAAATTAAGTCCTGACACCATCTTTAATCCTATTTCATATGGTGTAGGATAGAAATTCTTATCAAACATTATTTATCCTCTCCTATCTCTATAAAGAATGAATTTCTTTTGTCTTCATATTTTTTCATCTCATACAAAAATTCATCACAAGCCTTCTGATAATTAGTTTCAAGTATTAAGAATATATCTTGTGCTATTCCATACTCTGGGTCTGTCTCTAAATATTCTCTACAACATCTATACTTACTTGTAGGTGGATTTAATGCTAATACTTGAAATGTTCTTAGAGGTGGTTTATATAGTCTTGCTCTAATCTTTTTCTTTGTTGTAGTTATTCTCATAGCTATTTTCTTTTCAGTTGCAAATCCTCTTTGCTCCGTATCTCCTTCAAGTAAGAAATCTCTCTTATACACTTCTAAAGCTTTCTTAAACGATTCGAACTCTTGGATTGTGTATTCTAACATTTTAAATTTCTTACTATCTTTTGGTTTGTTTGCTACTGCTCTATGTAAATAATATTTCATAATTTCCTCCTAAATTAAAAGAGGTCATCCCTAAGGACGACCTCTTGTCTAATTCTCTATTTAGTTAATTTCACTTTCTATAGCAACATCTTTGCCACTGAAAGCCATTCCTATTTTTATTACTTTTGATACTCCGTTATTTTTCATAGATATATCATATTTTTTCTCATTTATTTGAGCTAAAGCTTCCCTTGCTTTATCTTCAATGGAGTTTTTATCACCTATTTTGAACTCAAATATTAATCCATAGTTACCCTTATCTTTAGGTTCTAGTGCTATATCATATCTACCATAACCACTTTCTCTATTAGAAGTGATTATATACTTATCACCTAGTGTTAAAAGAACTCCAAGCATAAAGTGATGATAGTATTTCTCACTATCTCCAGTATCATGATAACTCACTGCTGACATATACATTTTTTTAAATTTGTTTATAAATGAATTTAAATTTCCTAAAAATAAATCTTCCATCATAGTTCCATAAAAGTGGACATCTCCTTTTGTATATGTCTCTATGAAACTTTGTCTAAAGAAACTTTTAATCTCTTGATTAGGTATTTTTAATGAATATGATTTAAGTCCAGTTATTGGAGATATTCTCATTTTCTCATATGTTAAGTATCCTGAGAATAGCATTAAAGACCAAACAGTATTCGTATTATTTAAATCATCAAATATTATATTTTCTGAAATCGTTTCCCAGATCGATTCTCCCTTGAATATTAACTCCAGCTCCTCAAATACCTTTTTATCATTTTTAGCTAATAGTTGTTTTATTAGAGCATTATCACTTGTATTTATCCAGTAGGGATTAAGTTCTTTATTGTTAATACAATTTATAATAGACCAAGGATTATAAACTAGTTTATCTCCAAATCTATAACCGTTGTACCATTTTTTAATTTCTTCTAGTTCATAATCTAACTCATAGTATTTTAAAGCTTGTTCCACTTCACCTTCAGTTAATCCAAAATAATTAAAATTATTATCTAATACTGTAGATACAGTAATATTATTTAAACCTGAAAATATACTTTCTTTTGCTATTCTCAATATTCCAGTAAGCACTGCAAATTCCAAGTAGGGATTTCCTTTTAATGCTGCACTCAGAAAATTACGAAAGAAGAATATAGCTTCATCGTAATAACCTTGTGAGTGAGCTGTTACTAATGGAGTATCATATTCATCTATTAGAATAATTACCTTTTTTCCATATTTTTCATACAAATGCTCTGATAAATTTAAAAGTGAATTTTCCTGTGCATCTCTTTTTTCTTCTAAAATAAGTCCATATTTTTTATATTCTTTTTTTATCAAACCTATAAATTTTTCTAAGCAAAGCTCCCAGTTATTGACTTTTATATCTTTTAAACTGATATATATAACAGGGTATTCGCCTTGATATATCATTTTATCTGTATTTGAAATATTAAGATCATTAAATAAATTTCTATTAAGCTCTCTATCTTCTATGTTAAAGAAATAGTTAAGCATTGACATATTTAAAGTTTTTCCAAATCTTCTTGGTCTTGGTAATAGTGTTACTTCGGATTTCTTATTCAATAATTCATCTATGAACATTGATTTATCAGCAAAATAATAGTCATTTTCTATTATTTTTTTGAAGTCATCTATTCCTGCAGGTAACTTTTTCTTAACCATCTTTTTCACCTCATTAATATATTTTCTTTAGTATATCACATCTTCTACTCAAAATTAACACTTATCTATTCTACTGTGAAACATGAAATTCTCTAATTCTTGATTATATTCTGTAGTTTCAATTTCATATTCAAAATTTTGCATATATTCTAATTCAGCTTTTTGAAATTCATCTATAGCCTCATTAAAATTTTCAAAACACCCTCTAATTTCTAATTTATAAGTTCCATTATATATATTTACATGATACAAATTTTATCACCTCTCTAAACTGCGTAAAATCAATTTTAACACTTATCTTATTTGTAATGAGTATTTATCTTCTAAATGTACACCTTTTATGTTTTTACCCTGTTTTAAGAGTTCTGATAACATTCTTTTGTCTGGTACTAATTCTATTTTCTTTTGAATATATTTTTTAGGTATAAGATCTAAATTATCTATGGCAACTGAAACGCTTTTTCTAAGTCCTAAGTTTCCTAATTCTGTTTCAATTTTATTTTTATCTAAATTTAAAAGAATGTCTGTAAGATACTTCTTCAAGCTATTAACTTTTTTTTCTTTTTGTTTTCTAAGCTTTTCTAGTCTATCTTCTTCTTGTGATAGTATTTCAACTTCTAAAGAAATATTTCTAATATATTTGATAATGTTACTACTTTTATTTTCTAGTTCTTCTTGTAAAAACTCCATAATATAATTATAGTTTTCTCTATCACTTTCATTTTGATCTGACTCTAGAAAAATATCTAGAGTATCTATCATCCCATTCATAATCTCATATGCTTTCATTAACTTCCTCCTTAAAATAAAACCTCTGGAACAGTGTCCAGAGGTTTTTTAATATTTTCTAAATTTTCTAGAAATTCATATATTTCCATATTCTAACTCCTTATTTTTTGTTTATTATGCTATCTAAAGCACCCACTGCTGTTCCTACTATTACTAAAACTCCACCTATCATTCCTAACATTATGCTACCTCCTTTAAATTTAATAAATATTTACAAGCACTAACAATTTTCATGTCTTTGCTATTTGTAGTTAAATATATTAAGTAATCCTTATTTTCTTTGAAAATATCTCCTAAAGTTTTCCCCTTATATTTTCCAAATGTAATTTCTATATTTTTAGCTCGATCTTCTTTTGACTCTTCAATTAAAATTTCTTTAGGTTGATTATTTAGTTTAGGAGTTTCTTTAAAAACGTAACTTTTTCCTTTTTGCTCTATTGGAAGCCATTGACTTTCGATTTTATAAAGATATCTTCCAATTCCCCAAACAGATGCTGCTCTTTTAAAAGCAGATGATATTGAGCCTTTTATAGGTTCGTAATCAGTGGTTCCTGCTCCATCCTCTTTAGCAATCCATTCATTATTAATTTTAAGTTCCAGTTTAGCTATGAAGCCTCCATTAATTTCTTTATATGCTACTTTCCAATTTTCTATTCCTACAACTTCATCAAGTCTGTTTTGAATAGACCTAGCTTGAACATATGTTAAAGCTAATCCTTTTGTCTTATCTGCATTAGTGACTCCAACTCTAAATTCTAATTCATCTTCTAAAAATGGTTTTTCTAATTTTTCTTTTAAATTCATTATTATAACCTCCATATTAAAATTTTTATAATTTATATTTTAATTTTGTATTCAAGTTATAATATATATTTATTTAAATAGTTTTTTATTTTTGTTACCTCCAAAATATTTTTTATTGTGTTTCAAGATAATAATATATATTTGAAATTGATATAAATTACAGATAGCTTTAAAACTTTGTAAAATCGATTTTAATGCTAGTATAAAATTAAGACTTAAATTCATACACAATTCTATTTAAAATCGATTTTAAGATGAAATAAAGGCTTTTAAATTGATTTTAATTTTGATCTGTAGGAATGCTTATAAAAATTTATATTTTGTGTTTTTTATAAAAATATTAATAGATATGACATTGTATATAGTTGTTTTATATTGTAAATATTGTTATATTGTTGGCTGACAAAAAAAACGATAAAAAACATGTGTTAAGGTATTGATTTTACTGGTTTTATATATATAAAATAAGTTCCTAGTTAACTAGTAGTAGTTCTCCTACTTAACTAGTATTACTTTCCTCCTTTATTGGTAATATCTTTCCTACTTAACTAGTATTACCTCTCCTACTTAACTAGTAGTATCTTTATTTATCCTAGTTAAATGGTTATTCTTAGCGAAAAAAGATTGATTTTTATCTGAAAAAACGTTATTATTAGTTACATCCTAGTTATGTAGTCGTATTTTCCTACTTATATAGTTGTAGTTGTAATAATAAATCTAGTTTAGTCTTGGGGATATTACCTATAAAGTAGGAGTAAAAATAGTAAGAAGGGAAATAGGTGTAGTAATGTCAAAAATATTAAAAAATAAAGATTCGATAGGTTATTGGAATTCAAGAGAAGTTATTGATACACCGCCAACAGAAATAGTTGAAGAAAATGTTTTCATTGATGAAAATTTTTTAAAAAATAAAGATCTTATAAGAATAGATTTAAACTTAATTCAATTTCCTATATTTTCTAAAAATACTCACAGAAAAGTTAACCAAATTGTTAAGTATTACTTTAATAAAAGTCGGGATACTTATATTACAGTAACTCCGCAAGCTGGAGATTATATTCCTGGAGAGATGGAAGAAAAAGTATTTATAGCTCTTATGCAGATAATGAAAGAAAGAGATATGAAAAGAAAAATAATAATTTCATCAGTTGATTTAAGAGATAAATTGAAAATGAAAACAGGAGCTTACTTAGAAATCTTGAGCAAAGCTTTATCGAGATTGGGTTCTACAAATTATACGTTCAAAAATACGTTATATTCAAGTGAATTTAAAGGTGTTTTAGATAGAAAAATAGAAACATCTATTTTTAATATAACTACAATTTCTTTAGATGAAAAGAAAAATATGAAGTATAGAGAAATGTATAAAGATAAAAGAATAAAAGTTATTTATGAAATAGAATTTTCAGAACATTTTTACAGTAATATCATCCAAAAAGGATACATGGTTTATAATGGAAATACTCTTTTAGGGATAGAGTCTACAGTTGCTAGAACTTTATATATGCTAGTAGAAAAATTAAGGTTTGATAAGTTATATTTAAAGCTAGATACTGTTTTTTTAATAAAAAGAATCCCACTAAAAGATGATAAAAAAAACTTAAATAAAACTATTAAAACCTTAGAAAAGGCTTTTCAAGAATTAGTTGATAAAGAATTGATTAGTAGCTTTAATTTTGTTAAAGAGTCTACATGGGAAAAATCAGAAGTTGAAATGTTTTTTTCGGAAATTTCTAATATAGAAAAACAAAATAGATTTTTTGGGGATAGAAATGATTTTAGAAAACTAATAACTTCAACGGGAGTTAGTGGTACTGAACATCAAATGATTGAAGAAGTAGAAGTAATTAATCCTAAGAATAAATCGATAGAGGAATTAGTTAATAAAATTTTAGATTTAATGCCAAGTAAAGCAAAAGAATTAAAAACAATGCCTAGGACAATAAGGGAGTCTTTAGAAAAATATGGGTATTCTAAAGTTGAAGCAACAGCTGTTTATATGAAACAGCAGAAAGTTGAAAAACCAAGAACATATTTTATTAAAGCTCTTGAAAATGATTGGTTAGAAGATAATATCGAAATTGTAAATCCGACTAGAAAAGAATTAACATTGAATTTTCAAGATACAACTCCAACATATAACGAAAGCTTATATAAAGAGTTTGAAAAACTCCCTATAGAAGTACAGAATGGTATAGAAGGTTATGCTTACAGGGAATATATTAAAATGTGTGGAATAGAAACTAAAATTCAACAACTTGCTTTTGCAGGAAGCAGAAAGAAAAATATTTGTGAATACTTAGAAAAATATCCAGAGATATTAGGGAACTTTAGTTTTAAACAAGAAGAAAATATGGATAAAAAAGTTATAAATGAAATTAAAAAAGTTAGAGAGATAATAGAAAATTCTATAGAACTTGCAGACATATTATACAAGTATTCTGAGGAAGAAAAAAATAATATACTTGCAAAAATATTAAAAGATGTAATACCATTATTTAATAAAACTGAATTGACAGAAAATAAATTGAACGAAATAATAGAAAAATATATGGAACTTTAAAGAACAAATATTAAGGGGAGGAGTAATGAAAAAAATTGTAATAGCAAATAATAAAGGTGGAGTTGCAAAAACAACATCAGCATTTAATATAATTTCATATTTTGCAAAAAATGGTTTAAAAGTTCTGGCTATAGATATGGATTCGCAAGGAAATCTAACGGAATGCTATGACGTTGATTCGATAGATTTTACAGCATTTGACGCTATGAAGGAAAGAGATGCTAGAAATTATATAGTAAAAAATGTTTATAAAAATGTAGATATTCTACCTGCTGATTGTATGTTAGAAAAGGCGAATTTAGATTTTTCATCCACAATAGGAAGAGAGCAACTTTTAAAGAAAGCATTGAGAAATCTAGAAAATGAGTATGATATTTGTATCATAGATACCTCTCCAAGTTTATCATTATTGACATTAAATGCTTTGGCAGCAGCAGATAAAGTTTATATTCCTTTAGGAAGTGGTTTTTTTGAAGTAAAGGGAGTATCTATATTAATGGATGCTATAAAGCAAATAAAAGATGGACTAAATGAAAATTTAGAAGTTGGTGGAGTATTTATAACTAGACATGATTCAAGAACAAGAATGTCTGAAGATGTTCAAGAAGAAATTCTAAGTTTATATAAAAATAATATGATGAATACAGTTATAAGAAATAATGTGGCATTAGTAGAATCGGTTGCAGCAGGGTTAAATATATTTGATTACAAATCTAATAGTTTAGGAGCAGAAGATTATCAAAGTTTATGTATAGAAATACTAAAAAGAGAGGGGATAAGTCTTGGCTAAGAAAGGTTTATTTGATAGAAAAAAGTTTGCTGAAGCAAAATACGAAGGAGTTGCAACTAAAGAAGAGTATATCTCTCCAATTAACTATGATGAACTAGAAGTTTCAAAAGAAGACGAAAAAAAGTTAATAGAATATGAAAAAGTAGCTTTAGAAAATTCAAAGAGGATAAAAGAGCATTTATTCAATTTAGCTGAAATATTTTATGAAGCTCAAAAACTATTAAGTAGTAAAGATAATACAAAGGGAAAATTTTTAAAATGGATAGAGGGAATTGGATTTGGGAAAAGCTTTGTTTATGAAACGTTAGATAGATATAATATTTATTTAGAGCATAATAATAAAAAAATATTTGAATTGCCTGTTAGAGCAATGAGAGAGATAAAAAAATTACCATCAGAAAAAGCTATAGAGGTTATGAATTCAGAAAATCCAACAAATAAAATAAAAGAGTTGAAAGAAGTTATAGAAGAAATTGAAGAAGCAGTTGTAATAAATAACTCTTTAGAGTATAGATTAAGTGTTATTCTTAATAGATTGGAAGAGATAAAAAAAGAAGAGAATGATTTATTGCAAGAGAAGAGAAGAATAGAATTGAAGCTCAAAAATATATAATCATTTCCGACATGTCGGAAATGATTATATATTTTTAAAGACTATAGTATAATTAAGAATTATTGAAAAAAAGAAGGAGATAGATTATACTCTAGTAAAAATAGAAAATTAACTAATAAAGGAGAGATAACTATGACTAAGCAAGAGTTTATAGCTTTATACCAAGAGAAGATGGAAATAACAACAAAGAAGGAAGCTGAGAGATTGATAAATGGATTCTTTTCAACTTTAGAAGAGGTTCTAGTAAAAGGTGATGATTTATCAATATTAGGATTTGGAAAGTTTGAAACTACAACTCAATCAGCAAGAACTTGTAGAAATCCTAAAACTGGAGAAGAAATAAAAGTTCCAGAGAAAAAAGTAGTTAAATTTAGAGTTGGAAAAGGGCTAGCAGAAAAGGTAGTTAAATAGTATAATTAAAGGAAGCGATAGAGATATTGCTTCCTTTTTAGTTATGTTCGGGGCTAAAAATATGAGAAAAATTATTGAACGATATATGTAATTGTAATAATTTTAAAAAAAGTTTAGAAGGAGATAAAATAACTATATTGGAAGAAAATGAAGATAAAATTAGAGTAAGATTTTATGTAATAGATACTCTAGAAAAAATCAAGAATACGGGATAAAAAGTTTGAATGTATTGAAGAAGCTTATTGATAAAAAAAATGTAGAGGTAGATGTTAAAGACAAGGATCAATATAGACGAATAATTGGAATTGTCTGTTACAATGGAATGAATGTAAATAGCATATGCTATAAATTGGTAATGCTTGGTGATATAAGCAGTACTCAAAACACAATGTTGAATTTGGAGTAGCTGAGGATAAAGCTAAGTTAGAGAAATAGGGATTATGGAAAGAAAATAATCCAACTCCATCATGGGTATATAGAAAAGAGAATAGAAAATAATTTAAATAAAGGGGGAAATTTAGATGATATTAAAAAAGGTTCAATTAGAAAGTTTTAGAGGTTATGAAAATGCAATGTTTGAGTTGGACGAGAATTTAAGTGTAATAGTTGGAACAAACGATATTGGTAAATCTACATTGCTAGAAGCATTAGATATTTTTTTTGGTGGAGAGGTTATTAAACCTGAACAAGAAGATTTAAATATAATATCTAAAAAGAGAGGTGAGACTAGGTTTAAAATATCTTGTCAGTTTGACATAACTAATAAAAATAGTATCTTAATAGATACAACTAATAAGACAAAATTTAAGGATGAATTTTTATTGAATAAAGAAGGACTATTAGAAGTAGTTCAAGAATTTGAAACAACTAAAAGTAAAATAACACCTAAGATTTTTTTAAAAATAAATTATCCTAAAGAATTATCTGAAAATTTAAATATATTAAAAATAAAAGATTTAAAAGAGAAAGTAAAAGAAATGGGTATTACAGAAGGTATTGAAGAAGGGACAAAAAAATCATCTTATAGAAAAGCAATTTATTCGAACTTATCTAATAAAAATGACTTAGAAGAAAAATATCTTCTCATTGATAAAAGTTTTGATGATTATAATCTTTGGGATAAAATAAAATTAGAGTTACCTTTATATTTTCTTTTTCAATCAGACAGAAGTAATACAGATAAAGATTCGGAAATACAGAATCCTTTGAAAATAGCTACTAAAAGAGCTGTAGCTGATTTACAAGATAAAATTGAAGCAATTAGAGAAGAAATTAAAAATAAGGTTGAAAAAATTGGAGAAGAAACAATAAAGGAATTAAAAACTTTTAATTTGGAAATTGCAGACACTTTAAGTGTAAACTTATCAATGAAAAATTTTGATAGTTTATTTTCTTTTGATATTATGGATGAAGAGGGAATTGCTTTAAATAAAAGAGGTAGTGGGGTGAGAAGAGTAATGTTATTAAGTTATTTTATGGCTGAAGTAAAAAGTAAAACCGAAGAAAAAAAAGTAATTTACGCAATAGAAGAACCAGAAACTTCACAACATCCTTTATTTCAAAATAAAATATTAGAAGCATTTAAAGAGTTATCAAAGGATAAATGTCAGATAATTTTAACGACTCATAGTCCTGCTATTGTAAAACAACTAAGAGGAAAAAGTCTTATATTTATAAAAAGAGAAGAAAATAAAAGGTTAGTATTAAATAATGAAAATATCAATATATTAGATGTTGCTCATACATTAGGTATATCCCCCAGTATCAATTCTAAATTGATTATTTCTGTTGAAGGTGAAACAGATGTGAAATTTTTTAAAACATTAAATAGAATACCTGAAATAAAAGAGATAATAGACTTAGAAGGTGAGAATATTGAATTTATTCCACAGAAAGGTGGAAAAATACTAGAGTGGATAAATAGGGATTATTTAAAAGAAAGTTCAGTTTATGAAATGATTATTTGTGATAGTGATAATGAAGTTTATATAAATAAAATTGAAGAGTTAAATAGTCAAAATGATTCAAGAAGAAAAGGAATAGTGACGGGAAAATACGAAATAGAGAATTATATTTCACCAACCATATACAATGGTAAATATAATACGAATTATGAATACAGTGAAAAATGGGATCGTTTTGATATACCAAAAAATTTAGTAACACTGCTAGAAAATGAACCAAGATTTAATTGTTGTAATGGAAATGTGAAAAAAATAGAAAATCAACTAAAAGTAGAGATTAGTAATCAGTTATTTCCTAAAATTACAAAAGATAGTTTAGAGGATATTGGATGTTTTGAAGAAGTTAAAGAATGGTTTGTGGAGATTAAAAAGTTGTATAATTCATAAAATAGGAAATCTCGGAAAATTATTTTATTTGGAGTATAGATATATTTATGAAGGATGAAAAATATACTCCAAAGGACGAAGAATATATAATAGATTTGAAAATTTCTTTGAATCAAAGAAAAAACAGGTATTCGCGATTTGGATGAAGATTATGAAAAAATGAGGAAAGGGCTAACTTTATCTAAAGATGAATCAATAGTATTAAAAGAAATTTTAAATTCAATTGATATAGAAAGTTTAGCGATATAAGAGTACTTTAGGTGTCCTTTTCTTTGTTTTTAAAATAAAAGTATGATAATATAAAGTATAGAGTTTTAAAAAATTATTGTTTTTAAAAGAGAAATTATTAGGGGGTTTTTTTTGAATAATTTATTTAATATAAAAATATTAGAGAAGAATGTAAAAAAAGAAGTTAATTTATCAAAAAATAATTTAAAAAAGCGACGAGAGTTTTTAAATAAATGGATAAATCTTTTAGATAATGGAATTTTAGATAAAGCAAAAGAAGAAGAGTTTCAAGGAGAATTTATAGATGATATTTTTTCTAAAGTTTTAAATGCAGTTAATAAGAGTGACGGAAAAGATAAATGGAATGTTCAAAGGGAAACAAAAACAAAAGTAGATGGACAAAAAGCAGATGGTGTTATAGGCTTTTTTGATATAAATAATGAAGATATTCGAGCAGTTATAGAATTAAAAAGTCCACAAACTCATTTAGATTCAAAACAGAGAAGAAGTGGAGATAGTAGAACTTCCGTAGAGCAGGCTTTTGGGTATGCGCCTAAATATGGTAAAAATTGTTCATGGGTAATTGTATCGAATTATAAAGAAATTCGTCTTTATAGATCAAATGATATGACAGAATATCATATTTTTTACCTTAATGATTTGAGAGATGAATTTGAATTTAAAAAGTTTATCTATATAATGTCATTTTATGCTTTAATAGGTGATGAAAAACATAAAGCTAAAACAATTAGTCTAAGTGAAGAATATCAAAAAGAGCAAAAAAAGATAGAACAAGAATTTTATGAAGAGTATAAGAGTATAAGAATTGAAATTTTTAATAATTTAAAGGATAAAAATAAACAATTTAATGAAATAGTTTTATTAGAAAAAGTTCAAAAGTTATTAGATAGGTTTTTATTTATATGCTTTGCTGAAGATAAAGAATTATTACCAATGAATATTTATGCAAATACAATAAAAAAAGGAAAGGAATTTGGAGATATATACGAAACATTTAAAATGCTTTGTAATTGGATAAATTCAGGAAGTCCAAAATATAACATAAATTATTTTAATGGTGGACTTTTTAAAACAGATGAAATTTTGGATAGCCTAACAATTGATAATATTATATTTGAGCATCTTGAAAAATTTTCTACTTATGATTTTGATAGCGAATTAAATGAAAATATATTAGGTCATATATTTGAACAATCAATTTCTGATTTAGAAGAATTAAAAAAAGAAATAACTAATAAAGAATTTGATAAAAAAAAGAGTAGGCGTAAAACAAACGGAATATTTTATACTCCTAAATATATAACAAAATATATTGTTGAAAGCACAATAAAGACATGGCTAGAAGCAAAAAGAAAAGAATTAGGAGAAGAAGATCTTCCTCTCTTAGAAGAAAAAGACTATTTAATTGATATCTCTAAAAAAAGAAAATATACAGTTAATTATAAAAAGCATATAAAATTTTGGGAAAAATATAAAGAATGTTTAAAAAATATAAAAATTTTAGATCCAGCTTGTGGAAGTGGAGCATTTTTGCTTTCGGCTTTTGAGTTTTTATATAATCATGGAAATTATGTAAATGAAAAAATAGTAGATTTAACAGGAACTCATCAAATGTTTAGAGAAGATATAACTAAAGATATCTTAATCAATAATTTATTTGGTGTCGATTTAAATAAGGAAAGTGTTGAAATAACAAAGTTGTCATTATGGTTAAAAACAGCTAATAAGGGAAAAGCTTTAACAACTTTAGACGATAATATAAAATATGGTAATTCGTTGATTGAAGATTCTAATTTAGTTAATAATAATTTTGAGTGGAAAATAGAATTTCCACAAATTATGAAAAATGGAGGATTTGATATAATAATAGGTAATCCACCTTATATTTTATATCAAAAAGAAAACATATCTGAAGAAATTTTAAGATACTATAAAAAGAATTATATTGTATCTCAATATAAAATTGATGCTTACCATCTATTTTTTGAAAAAGGAATAAATTTATTGAAAGAAAATGGTGTTTTAGGTTATATAACTCCAAATACATTTTTAACTAACATTTATAATACTAAATTAAGAGAGTTTATATTAACAAATACATCAATTTTGGAAATAGCCAAAGAAAATGCTTTTGAAGAAGTAGCTGTAGATACATCAATAATATTACTTATGAAAACTAAAGAAAAAAATGAAAATATAAGAGTGACAGAATTTAAGAATCAACAATTTTTAGAAATGAAAACTATTTATTTAAGTGAAATTTTAAATACTCCTAGGCAAACTATAAATATTTTAAAAAGTGATAAAATAGAGCTAAAAAATGTATTCCCATTATTAAAAATTGCAGAAGTATATTTTGGAATTCAAGCATTTAATAAAAAAGAATCAATATCTAATGAAAAGTTAAATGAGAATTATAGACCTATGATTGATGGTAGAGATATTCATAGTCAGAAAATTTCCAAATATAATTTATATTTTAATTTTTTAAAAGAAAATATAAAAAGTGGAGGAGATGAAAAGGTTTATTTAAAGAAAAGATTAGGCGTACGACAAATTGGAAAAATTCCGATTGTTGGTTTTATAAATGAAAATATTTTAACTTCGAATACAATTTATAATATTTATATGAAAGAGGCAGAAGAAAATTATAATTTATATTTTATTTTAGGAGTTTTAAATTCTAATTTTATAAAGTCTTATTGGACTAATATGTATAGTGATGATAAAGATTTATTTCCTAAGATAAAAGGAATTCAACTAAAGGAATTGCCAATTCCAATGGCAACTAAATCAGAAATAAATGATATTTCAAAAATAAGTTATGATATTTTAATTAAAAATAATGAACTAGAAGATTTAGATTATAGTTTTTTCAAAATAATTAGAGAGAATTACAAAGTAAGTTTCAATCGTTCAGTTAATAACTTAATTAATTTAGAAGAAGAAAAACTATTAAAAATATTAAAAAAAGAGAAAATTTCTTTAATAAAACAAGATGAAATAATGATTTATTTTTATAAAAAACAGAGTGAAATAAAAATAAAGAATGAAGAAATAGCTAAGCTAAATATAGAGCTAAATGATAAAATAGAAAAACTTTATTTTAAGTAACTATAAAAAATAAGCATAACTAAAAGAGAGTTCAATGGACTCTCTTTTCTTTATTTGGTAGTGTTGTATCTAGACTAGAGTATAGATAATACATAGAAATTTATATAAAATATACCTCAGTTCCACTGTTTTTCTTGCTTTTTCAATATATATATTGTATTATAAATTGAAAGTAAATTTAATAATACATCAAAGGAGTTTTTATGATTAAGTATTATGTTAGAGTTTCTACAGTAGAGCAAAAATTAGATAGACAACTTTTAGCTTATGACAAAGCTGATATTGTATATAGTGATAAAGTATCTGGAAAGGATAAAGAAAGACCTCAGTTGAAAATTATGCTAGAAGGATTACAAAAGGATGATGTAGTTGTAGTAAAGTCTTTAGATAGATTAAGTCGTAGTACAATGGATCTATTAGAAATAGCCAAAGAGATTGAAGAAAAAGGAGCTACTCTAAAGGTTTTAGATAAAGATATTGATACAGGAACAGCTATCGGTAAATTCTTTTTAACTATAATTGGAGCAGTTGCAGAATTAGAAAGGGAAAATATTAATCAAAGAGTTAGAGAGGGTGTTGCCATTGCTAAGGCTGAAGGTAAATACAAAGGAAGAAAAAAAGGCAGTATTGAATTAAAAGGTGATAGCTTAAATAGATTTAAAATGTTTTACAATAAGGGATTCAATAAGACCGAGCTATCAAAAGAGTTTGGAGTTCCAAGGGCTACTATATATAGATGGGAAAAGGTTCTTAAAGAAAGAGGAGAACTTAAAAAAAATTAAGATTGTCGCGACACTGTCGCAACAATTGTCTTAAGAAAAAAATTAGTTCTAAAAAAATATAAAGTAAGATGGGTGATATAAATGAGTGAAAAAAATATTTTTGAAGAAATCAATAAAAAAAAGTTAAAATTAGATGAATTAAGACCATTATCTAAAGAAACAGTTAAAAGTTTGAGAGAAAGTATTTTATTGGAATGGACATATAACTCAAACGCTATTGAAGGGAATACTTTAACTTTACTTGAAACAAAAGTAGTTTTAGAAGGAATAACAATAGGTGGTAAAAGTTTAAGAGAGCATTTAGAGGTTGTAAACCATAAAGAAGCTATATTATACTTGGAAGATATTATAAAAAATGAAGAATCTTTTAGTGAATGGCAAATAAAAAACATACATCATTTAGTTTTAAAAGGAATTAATGATAAATATGCTGGAAATTATAGGGATCAACAAGTTATGATTTCTGGAGCAGAACATATCCCCCCAGCACCATTTTTATTAAAAGAAAAAATGGCTGAATTTATAAAATGGTAGGCTATGTCACAACAAACAGTTGATAAATAGCCATTTTTATAGGGGAGTATCAGAACTCCCCTACAAACTGTTATTTGCAGTTATCTATACTCATTTGGAATTTCGATATGAAATGTCTCACACAATAACTTCACATCATGTGCATCATTTTCATCAAACTCGTATCCCAGATGGAACATTACTTGACTATATGGTTCAATACAGGAAACCTCTATTTCCTCAATTCTTCCTTTACCCGAAAAAGTTTCTACCGGAAAACAATCCCCATCATAAAGAATTTCACCTTCGTCCGTATATTCAAAACAATGCAAATCAATAATTCTGTTTTTCAAATCTTCCCATACAGTATGGTTCAATGTTGTATATTCCATCTTAATCTCATAAAAGCCATTAGCTTTCATTATTTCTATAAAGTTCTGATAATCGTTCTTTTCTACAAAAATGTCAATATCATTATGGGCTCTTGACTGATATCCAAGAAGAGCATCTACACCCCAGCCACCATCAAGAAAGACTTTAATCTCCGCATCTATTGCAAATTGAAGAATCTGTTTTACATCTGTTATATTGACCATCTTATCATCTCCACAAATTCTAATTAGGCGACCAGAGGAACTGCTGGTCTGTTTGATAAATCTCTGCATTTAGCAGTTTTCAATGTTGCCAAAACGAAAGTTAAGAAGATGTTCCTTTTCTCCATGTCGCTTTCTTTGGCGTAATTTACAAGGTTATTCCACACAAGATAGTTGTTCAGATACTTGGTAGAAACACCGTTAAAGCCACGCATAAACCTCTTTAGCTGGCTATGGTAGCTATTGATATGTTGGATATTATAAATGCCTTTCTTGGCTTTGCCAGTCTTTAACTGCACAAGGTCAATGCCATTGGCATTTGTAAATCTCACATAGGAGTTCATCTTGTCCGTAACAAGAGTGGAATTGGTCTTAATCCTACCATCATAAATATGATGTAAATCTCTTGTAGAAACTCTACCAGTATTCGTAATCTTGGAGATAGACAAGCCATTCCTATTAACCGCACAAGGAACACATACCTTTTCTTGGGACAAGCCTCTGATATGTGTAGAATGACCACGCTTATGAGCCTTGCGTGGCATAGCAAATGTCTTACTCTTGCTATGATTGCCCTTGTACGAGATGGCGAAAAAAGTTTCGTCAGCCTCAATAATGCCGTCAAGGGTAACATCGTCTGCCATATTCTGAAGTGCATCCAAAATCTTGTGTCTCCAAAGGAATGCGGTGTTTCTGTGAATCCCACAAGCAACAGCAGTCTTACGAATGGATAAGCCATTCATCATACAATCAATGTACTGCTCCCACACGGACAAGTCTTTTCTTGTACCAGACACAATGGAGTTCGTAGCAATCACGAAGGACTTGCCACAATCCTTACATACATATCGCTGTGTGCCATCTTTACGATGACCATTGCGAACCACATGGATACAGCCACAAAGAGGGCATACACGACCATTTGCAAAGCGTTCCTTTGCTACGAAATCTTCAATATTCAAAGACTTTACAAAGGCAGGACTTAAAAGCATTGTTTTAAGGCTTTCCTGCTCTGCGACAGTCAACTTACCGATAATATCTAATGCGTCTTTGATAGTAGGCATATCCAATTACCTCCTTCGGTGGTACTGTTTCTTACTATTATTATACGCTATTTCTCGTCAAAATCAACCATTTGTTGTGACAGAGCCAAATGGTATAATACTGAGGCTCAATATTTACATCCAGTAGAAAGAGCAGCAATGGTTCATATTATATTTGTAGGAATACATCCATTTATAGATGGAAATGGAAGAACTTCTAGATTACTTCTGAATTTAGAATTGATGAAAAATGGTTATCCTCCAATAGTTATAAAAAATTCAAATAGATTAGAATATTATTCAGCTTTAGATAAAGCTCATACAACAGGAGATAATTTTGACTTTATTTCTTTAGTTATAAAAGAGACAAACGATATGTTAGATCGTTATATTTCTCTTTGTAACAATAATATCTAAAACATTTTAATTATGAAAATAGCTTTGACATACACATTATAAATGTGTATAATATTGTATGAGGTGAATAGACATGTCATATAACTCAAAAGACCTCATTCAGCTATTAAAAAATAATGGTTGGATTTTAGATAGAATTAATGGTTCTCATCATATTTTTTATAAAGGAAGCGTGACTATAGTAGTTCCTCATCCTAGAAAAGATATGAAAAAAGGTACGTATCTTTCTATCTTGAAGGCTGCGGGATTAAAATAATCCCGCTAACCTTATATATCAATATAATTTAGAGGTGAGGAGAATGAAAAAAGATAGATATATTTATCCAGCAATTTTTCAGCAAGAGGATGAAGGATTTAATATTTCTTTTCCAGATTTACCTGGAGCATTTACATGTGGTGATAGCTTAGAAGAAGCTTTATTTATGGCTAAAGATTGTTTAGGATTATATTTATATTCTTTAGAATCTAGAGAATTAAATCTTCCTAATCCAAGTAAACCTCAAAATATAAAAGTAGATTCAACAGAATTTGTTCAGTTAATTGAAGTTTTTATGACTCCTATTAGAGATGATGAAAATAATAAATGTGTTAGAAGAAATGTAACATTGCCTAAATGGCTTAATGATTTAGCTAAGAAAAATAAGATTAACGTGTCTGCTATTTTGGAAAGTAGCTTAAAAGCTAAATTAGGCTTGTAAAAATCTTCTATTTAAAAATGAAGCTTTAATTAGGAGGAACAGTGGAAATTTTAGAAATACTTAAGTCTTTAGCTGACTTAAATAGATTAAGAATTTTAAAAATTTTATTAGTATTTAAAGAGGCTTGTAATTGTGATTTAGAAGAAGTACTAAAATTAAATCAATCAAATACCTCTAGACACATTACAAAATTAAGAAAAGATAAATTAATAATTTGTCAAAAAAAAGGGAAGTGGTCTTATTATAGTTTAAACTTGGAACTGTTAGAAAAAAATAGTTTTATTATAGATATTTTAGAATCTTTAGAAAATAGCATATTTTTAGAAGATAAAAACAGTTTTATAGAATTTTTAAAAACTAAAAACTATTGTTTAGATTAGAAAAAAAGAGTCTCAACTTAAAATAAGATTGAGACTCTTTTTGTATAGTATTAATATTTAGATAAAATTTCTTTAACTTCTTTTTTGTCAGCCATACGTCCAGAAAATATAACTTTTCCATCAATAACAATTCCAGGAGTTTTTAAAACTCCTAACTTTGCAATTTCAACAAAATCAGTTATTTTTTCAATATTTGCTTTCTTGTCTAGTTCAACTAATACCTCATTAACATAATCTAATAATACATCACAACTTTTACAACATCCACCTAATACTTTAATTTCCATTTTATTTCCTCCTATGTTATATATTAATAAAATTAAACAAATATCCTATAATTAAAATTCCAATAGTAACTAATCCAACATATAGTGCTAATAACTTAAATTTTATAACTTTACTTAACATAACCATTGCTGGAAACGATAATGCTGTAACAGACATCATTAAAGCTAAAATAGTTCCAATTCCAACACCTTTTAGATAAAGAGCTTCAGCTATTGGTAATGTTCCAAAAATATCAGCATACATAGGAACTCCTACTAAAGTTGCTAATAAAACTGCAAAAGGATTGTCTTTACCTAAAATTATCTCAATAAATTTTGTAGGTATTACATTATGAATAAGTGCTCCAGCTCCAACTCCAATTAAAATAGGTAACCAAACTTTTTTAAAGATATCTTTTACCTGATTTTTGGCAAATAAAAATCTATCTCTATGATTCATTTCTCCAATTTCAACATCTACATTCTGGACGTTTAAAACAAATGGTTCTACATATTTTGTCATATTCATCTTATCTATTATAACTCCACCAATAACTGCAAGGATTATTCCCACAATAACATATATAAATGCTATTTTGAATCCAAAGAAAGAGCTAATTAATAATAAAGATGCAATATCGACCAAAGGAGATGATATTAAAAACGAAAAAGTAACCCCAATTGGTAAGCCTGCAGATGTAAATCCAATAAATAAAGGAATACTAGAACATGAGCAAAAAGGTGTAATTGTTCCTAAAAGAGCTGCTAAAGTATTTCCAGTTATTCCATTGAATCTTCCTAAAAGTTTTTTTGTTCTTTCTGGTGGAAAAAAACTTTGAATATAACTTATTCCAAATATTAATACACCTAATAAAATAAAAATCTTAATTGTATCATAGATAAAAAACTGTAAAGCTCCTCCAAGCTTTGAATCTAATGATGGGGTCCCGTCAGGAAAACGCGGAATAACAACGCTAAGGATTTTCCTGACCATCTATGACCCCTTTATTTTCAATGCTTAATCTATATTTAGCTCTCTTAAAAATTCTAAAGAAGTTGTACAACAATCTGAATCAAATTTATATTCCCCTAAAAAATTAATATGCTCCCAAGCAAGTGGAGATATGTTGCTTAACAAAGCCTCATCAACCTCTTCAATAGTTTTTAAATATTGAACAGCCTTTTCTAAGTAAATCGTATTCCAAATACTAATAGCATTTATAATAATATTAAGTGTACTTGCTCTTTGAAGTTGATTTTGGATAGTCCTTTCTCTCAATTCACCTTGCTTTCCAAAGAAAATAGCTCTTGCTAAACCATTCATAGCTTCTCCTTTATTTAAACCTCTATGAATTTTTCTTCTTAACTTTTCATCTGATAAGTAATCTAAAATAAAAATAGTTTTTTCTATTTTCCCCATCTCTCTTAATGCTGTAGAAATACTATTTTGCCGAGAGTAAGATCCTAATTTACTTAATATTAGTGAAGAGCTAACTTTACCTTCTCTAATTGAGGATGCTAATCTTAAAACATCATCATAATTTTCTTTTATAATCTTTTCATTAATTTTGCCCTTTAAAATACTTTCAAGATTTTTGGATACCTTTGTTTCACTTAAAGAAAATAATTTTACATCGGATAAATCACGTATTCTAGGAGCAAATCTGAATCCTAAAAGATGAGTAAGTCCAAATACTTGATCAGTATATCCAGCTGTATCTGTGTAGTGTTCTAATATATTTAAATCAGTTTCATGATTTAAAAGCCCATCTAAAACATGAGTAGCATCTCTAGAATTTGTATTAATTACTTTCGTATAGAAAGATGAAAATTGGTCACTTGTAAATCTATAAATAGTAGCACCTTTTCCAGTCCCATAGTGAGGATTAGAATCAGCATGAAGCGATGTAACTCCTAATTGCATACGCATCCCATCCGAAGATGAAGTAGTTCCATCACCCCAATATTTTGACATGTTTAGTTTAGTATGAAAATTAACAAGGTTAACTTGAGCTCTATTTAAAGCATCTTCATGCATTCTCCACTGTGAAATATATGCCATTTGCTTATACGATATCCCTGAAGCAGCATCTGCCATTTTTGTAAGACCTATATTTGTTCCCATTCCTATTAAAGCTGCTATTAGAGTTATTTTTTCACTGTTATCTGGCTTTTTATTCGTTGATGCATGAATAAACTCTTCATGGAATCCTGTTATATTTACAACATCTATTAAAAGATCTGTTAAATTAATTCTGGGTATAAGTTTATATAATTTTGAACTCAGTTGTTCTGCTTCTAGAGGAATATTTTTTTCCAATCTTGAAATTGAAATTTTTCCATTTTCAATAGAGATTCCTTTTATTTGATTAATATTTTTAGAAAACCATCTCAGCCTTTTATCCATGCTTAATTTTCTCTCGGTAAAATAATCTTCCAATTCTAAGCTCACAGCTAATCTAGAAAAAATTTTAGATTCTTGCCATTCATCTTTTGAAAATAGATACTCTTCAAAATCCATATACTGTCTACTTCCAGAAATAGATATATCTCCAGCTCTAATATGTTCTCTAAGTTCAGAGAGAACGGCCATTTCGTAGTAATGTCTATTGATACTGTTATCTTTTTCAAATACATATTTACTCCATCTTTTAGAGATAAAATCTATTGGAGCATCTTCAGGAATTTTCCTTTTCCCACTCTCGTTAATATCTTTAAGTATATCAATTCCTTCAATTAAAGATTCATTAGCTTTTGTAGATTTAAATTCTAATAGATGTAAAAATTTTGGAGTATATCTTCTTAAAAAATAAAATCTTTTTTCTAATAAATCTAAATAATCATAATCTACTGGCCTTGCTAATTTCTCAGCTTCATTTACAGATAAAACAAAATTTTCCCAATTAACAATAGTTTCAAGAGCTTTAAACGGATCTATCCCTTCCTCTTTGGCTTTAATTAAAGATTTTCCTATACTTGCAAATTGAACTATTTTTTCATTTAACTTTTTCCCATTATTTTTTTGTATCTCTTCTTGAGCTTTTCTTCCTTTTGAAATCAGTGTTAACATTTGTCTATCATGAACTTCAAAAGCCTTATCTATCAGGTCTTTAGAAAGATTTATTAAAAGAATTGTTAATAGTGCATATCTTTTATTTTCTTTGAAATCTCTAAAAGCATAAGGTTCATATCTCATAGCCATTCTATAGAGTTGTAATAATCTATTTGAGTGAAAATGTTGAACTAAAGAAATATCAAGATGTAAATCTTTTATATACTCGATTTTATCAGCCAACTTTAAAAAAGTTTCTGGAGAAGGAAAGCCAGTTGGAGTTTTTAACCAACCAAGGGTTGTTCTGCTTCGCTCCTCTATATTAGGCTGAACTAATAGAGTAGAATTTAACTTTTCTTTTTGCTCTTCTGAAAGAGAATTATTTAAAGTATCAAAAAGTATTTTTTCTGCTTCGTTTTTAGCTTCCCATATTAGGTTCTCAATAGTAGTTATACCAGGAAGTATAATTTTATTTTTTCTAAAAAAATTCAAACACTCATCAAAAAGATATAAGGTATCTTCATTTTCTAAACTTAATTTGTAGATATAGTTAAATACTTTTTTGTGTTCAACTTCACCAAAAGAAATAAAACCATATTCCTCTTTAATCTCTTTCATATGTTGCCAAAGAGTATTATCTCTTTGTGGGTATCTTCTAGCAGGTACTATTCCAGTCCCTATTTGTTTTGCAATATAACTTATTACTATCTTTGGAATAGACTTAATGTAGCTATATGGCCAACCGGGATATCTCAATACTGCTAATTGCAAAGCAAATCCTATTTTATTTTCATCTCTTCTATGTCTTTGAATAATTTCTAAATCATATTTTGAAAATGTGTAATATCTTGCTAAAGATAATTCATCTTCAGGTATTTTCATGAACATTTCTCTTTGCTCTTGAGAAAATAACTCTTTTCCTCTTAATGACATATTGTAACTCCTTTAATTGTATTTTTAATATTATATCAATAGAGTAGACTCTATTGATACAAAATAAGAACCGTGATAAAATATAGGTTTGTAGAGTCTCATAAGACTTGTCTCAAAGAGGAGGAATAAAAATGAGAAAAATAGGGTATATTCGTGTGAGTTCTGAAGATCAAAATTTAGCGAGGCAAAAACAACAACTTCTAGAAATTGGGATGGATATTATTTTTGAAGAAAAAATTTCTGGAGCTACAATGAATAGATTAGAATTACAAAATATGTTGAAAGAAATTGAATGTGGAGATGTTATTTATGTAACTGATTTAACAAGAATTACTCGTAGTACTCATGATCTATTTTTATTAATAGATTTAATTAGAGGAAAAAAAGCATATTTAAAATCTTTAAAAGATACTTGGTTAGATTTATCTGAAGAAAATCCGTATAGTCAATTTTTAATAACAATAATGGCGGGTGTTAACCAACTTGAAAGAGATTTAATAAGAATGAGGCAACGAGAAGGTATTGAAATAGCTAAAAGAGAGGGTAAATTTAAAGGAAGAGTAAAAAAATATCACAATAATCATGCTGGAATGAATTACGCTTTAAAACTTTATCAAGAGGGTGAAATGACAGTAAAACAAATCTGTGAAATTACA
>OGMJ01000301.1_pt1 | contig 32605 bp, 30 predicted proteins | sample 1573181 | NCBI WGS metagenome assembly OGMJ01 (sample SAMEA2582004, study PRJEB24529) | metagenome | biome: Human gut stool | place: China | collected 2011
TGCTCTGCTCTGCTCTGCTCTGCTCTGCTCTGCTCTGCTCTGCTCTGCTCTGCTCAAAATTGTGTTGCCGATTTCTGCAAATGTCAAGAGTTTATCGCGGTAATATTCATACTGTTTTTGCCGGGCTTCAATTTCAGCAGGCAAACCAATATTGAGGTCGGAGCATATCTTCTCAAAGTTGTCCAGCACATTTACAATGCGGTTTTGGACATCGAGAGGTGGAACCGGAATTTTTATTTTCCCCATAACATTGCTCATCAATTTGGGATTTCCCATCCCCTGCACAACATATTTTTTTGCCACCAATTTTAGTGCGAAGTATAAGTATCTAATATTTATCTCTGAATTTTTAGGTTTCAATAGTCCACAAACATTTGTAATATTAAATCTACCTTTCCTATAGAACACAGTTCCGGCATTTGCGCCATCAGTAGTCCATGTTAGATATTCGCCATCATAGTCAAATGTCGAAATCCATCCAAGCACTCCATTATTTTCTGTCTGTGAAGAATAGACTGGGTATTCGCCATAATTTTCTTTGATAAAATCTTTTGAAATCACCTTTCCCCTGCTAATTTCACAGATATTCTCTACTGTGCAAAAGTTCACCTTCGTCGTTTTCCGCTCCAACAATCTATCTCTATAAAAATCATACTGTTTTTTTCTGGCTGTAAGCTCCGCTGTAAGCTCCGCTGTAAGATTTGTGAAATTGTCTAAAATGCGGACAATTTCACACTGAACTTCAATCGGTGGAACTGGCACTTTAATCTCACGAATGGCAGGAACACTTGAATGAACAACCTTACTTTTAACTTTTCCTTTGCTCTTTTGCTGACGTGCATCTGTTGTTGCTAATGCATAGCTCAAATATTTAGGATTCTGATTATGTTTCAATACAACAATATCTCCACCCGCCAAACATTTCTCATGCCCTATATATACACAGCATTTCGCAATATCGTCTACGCTTTCTCCTGTGATTGCAAACAGAATATCTCCATGCTCAAAGTATTTCTTACTCAACAATTTTGATTCATCTGTATGCGACACACATTTGTCAAACCACACGCCATAGGTCGTATAAATTTCACCATATCGCACACACGGCGTTCCCTCAGCAGTTACTTGGTCGCGCGTTATTCCTGCACCTCTATAAATATCGACTGCAATTTCACCCAATGTTTTGTATTCCACACCATTCGGGCAAAGCTCCCTGATCAGGTCATCCAGCTTACTCATAATACTCCTTCTTTTCTAAGAAGTTCCGTCAATTTTTGTTCTTCCCGTTTATTTCGAGGTACAACAGTTGGAACATCCATTTCATCTAATACGCCAAGTTTTCGCATCTTTACAATCTTTGCTAGTTCCGTTTGGTTAATAGAAACCCATATATTTGTTCCATAGAGTACATTTGTTCTAATACAACTATCCTGCATTTTTTGAAAGGTTTCTTCAATTACAATTCCTGTTTGAAAAATAGTTGCATATTTCATGCGTTCATTTTCTGGAATATCTCTAATTTGTTCAGTGTCCCTGAATATAGTATATATTTCTCCCTTTTCTGTACCTTTTTCTCTTCCAGTTCTTTTTCTTCCCGGATGCTTTATATTTAATGCCCGTTCTTCCTTTTCCTTTGTGATTCCATTTACCATTCGATATAGCTTTGCATCAAATATTAAATAGTCTAATGTAAATTCCTCCGGCAAATATGAAGAGCAACATTCTTGTACTGCTGCAAGCTGTCGTTTCATTTCTCCAGCCATTTCTAAAATAGAGCCATACTGCTTTCTTTTATAGTCTGTATCTTTATGTGCATAATTTTTATCGCGTTCATAGTAGACTGATTCAATTACATTATCTTTACAAATTTCCTTTTTCTTTTTAGGATAGCATTTATCTAATACTACACAAGCATCAACGTAAAACTTACGCCTTATTTCATTTACAAGTTCTTGAATATCTATCATTGATACATCTTCACTATTTTCGGCCACATAAAGCAATGTATCAATCGACTTTTTAGCATCAAGCAAATACCTCGCAAGTTCCCATTTTTTCATTAGGTCACTCACCACTTTCCTCCAAATACCTGTCAAAATCGCTCTGGTACAGCCAATCCTGCACCACACGGTACTTTTCAAACTCCGTTTCGGCGTGCATTTTTGCCAGCTGCGCCGAGATTTTCCCTGCATCTTTCAGCACTTCCAGATCATCTGCCTGCAAATAGATGTCCAGCCGCTTGGCCCAGTCCTCCATGGTCATGGGGATATGACGGCGGGCACGGTTTTCCGCCAAATCGAGGTAAGCCGAAACGATCAGTTCCATGGATTTCATTTCATCTTCGGTCAGGTAGTTTTTCGCCACCGAAACATCGCTCTTTTTGATTTTGCCGTTGGGAGCATCCTTCCATGTGTGAAGCCCCATGTGCGGCTTTTCAGCATCGGCACGCTCATAGATCAGCTCTGCCGCTGTATGGCGATGCACGGCATAGTGCATCTTGTTTTGCACCTTTGCAAAGAATTCTTTTGTCGTCAGCGCATTGCGGTCGTAATCCAGCGATGTAGCGTAAATGTCGGTAAGTTTCTGGTAGAAGTTGCGCTCCGAAATGCGAATTTCACGGATACGCTCCAACTGCTCTTCAAAGTATTTCTTGGTCAGGACAGTGCCGCCGTTTTTCAGGCGCTCTTCGTCCATTGCCCATCCCTTGATGGTGTACTGCTCCACAATTTGGTTTGCCCAGACACGGAACCGCACCGCCCGCTGGTTGTTTACCTTGAAGCCGACTGCAATAATTGCCTGTAAGTTATAGTGGTTCGTGTTGTACTTTTTTCCGTCCGTGGCAGTTATTAAGTATTTCTTAATAACTGCTTCTTCCTGCAGTTCTCCGTCCTCAAAAATCTTTTTCAGGTGCTGGTTTATTGCTGCAACAGACACATCGTAAAGGGTCGCCATCATCTTTTGCGTCAGCCAGATGTTTTCATCCTCGTAGCGCATCTCAATGCTGTCCTTGTCCTCGCCCGTAGAGGCAACAAAGGTCAGATATTCCGCCGCAGAAGAACGTACCAATGCAGAATCTTTCTTTTCGTTTTCCATCTCAGCCCTCGATTTCTGCCACGATCTGGTCAATGGCGGCCCGCAGTTCGTTTTCTCGTGCTACGATTTGTGCAATTTCAGCGTTCAGCTTCACAATGTCGATCTTCTCACGGGTGTCCTTAGCCTCCACATAAGTAGAAACCGACAGGTTATAGTCATTTTCCTGCACCTCTGCATACTCTGCCAGATGGGAGAAGTGTGCTTCTTCTGCCCGCTGTGCAAAGGTGTCCACTATTTTGTTAATGTTCTCCGGGGTGAGTTTGTTGTTGTTCGTCACCTTGACGCACTCGGAAGAAGCATCAATGAACAGCACCTTATTATCCGTTTTTCCCTTTCTCAGCACCATGATACAGGTGGCAATACTAGTCCCAAAGAACAGGTTGCTCGGCAACTGGATGATGCAGTCAATGAAGTTATTGTCAACCAGATACTTGCGAATTTTCTGTTCTGCGCCACCACGGTACATGATGCCGGGGAAACAGACGATTGCCGCCGTACCGTTGGAAGCCAGCCATGCCAGGGAGTGCATGATAAAGGCCAAGTCCGCTTTGCTCTTCGGAGCCAGCACACCAGCCGGAGCAAAGCGAGGGTCATTGATGAGCAGCGGATTCTCGTCACCGGCCCACTTGATGGAGTACGGCGGATTCGATACGATCAGCTCAAAGGGTTCATCATCCCAGTGCTGCGGATTTGTCAGCGTGTCCTCACAGGCAATGTCGAATTTGTCAAATTCGATGTCGTGCAGGAACATATTGATGCGGCACAGGTTGTACGTTGTGATGTTGATTTCCTGCCCAAAGAAGCCGTTGCGCACGGCATCCCGTCCCAGCACCTTTTCTGCCTTCAGCAGCAGCGAACCAGAGCCGCAGGCCGGATCATAGACCTTGTTGATTTCCTTCTTGCCTACGGTACCCAGCCGGGTCAGCAGTTCCGAAACATCGGCAGGCGTAAAGAACTCGCCGCCGGACTTGCCCGCATTGCTGGCGTACATGGTCATCAGGTATTCATAGGCATCGCCAAAGGCATCAATGTCATGCTCTTTCACATCGCCAAGGTTCATATCTGCCACGCCGTTCAGCAGTTTCACGAGCTTCTCATTGCGCTTGGCAACGGTCGCCCCCAACTTGTTGCTGTTCACATCGTAATCATCAAACAGCCCTGCAAACTGTCCCTCAGAGGAGCTGCCCTTTGCGGATTCCTCAATGTGCCGGAAGACTGTTTCCAGCGTTTCGTTGAGGTTTTCATCGTTGGCTGCTTTTGCACGCACATTGCAGAACAACTCACTGGGCAGGATGAAGAACCCTTTTTCCTGTACCAGCCCTTCCCGTGCCTGCTCTGCCTCTGCATCAGACATATCTTCATAGCGGAAATCCGGGTTGCCTGCATCAATTTCGCCCTGATTGATATAGCTGGCAATGTTCTCCGAAATATAACGGTAGAACATCGTACCGAGAACGTAGCTCTTGAAATCCCATCCGTCCACTGCGCCGCGCAGGTCATCCGCAATCGCCCAGATTGCACGGTGCAGCTCTTCGCGTTCCTGCTCTTTTTTGGTGTCTACCATTTTTATTTCCTCCATCAAATGCGGATTTCCGCATTGTTTTCTTTCTTTTTAACATAGTAAATGTACCACTATTGGTACATCATTGTGTTTTTTCTAAAAAGGATATACTTTTCCTTTACACTATCCTAGTAAAGCGTACCACAGCTTTTCTGTGATTGCAAGACAATAAAATCTGCATATTGCTTTTTTCGCCAAAATAGTGTACACTCATCCCATCTCGTCCACTGTCTGTATCTCGGACGGAGTTTCGTATCGTCAAACACCTGTGAACTGAGAGGAAAGCCTATGAAAGCAAAAAAGACTAAACTGCCCGATAATCTCTATCATTACACCAGCCTCATCAAGTATCGGATGATTCTAGCCACCGGGAAGCTGCTTCTGACACCCTCCAATCTGAAATATGATAATGCCACTTTCCATGAGGAACCGATGTTTTTTAATGGACACGAAATCGGCATTAAAGCTGTTGACAAATACGAAAACTACCACCCTGTTGTCTGGCTGACAGCTAATGACCGTGCGGGTGCCAAAAATACCGGCCTGTCCAACGATAAAATCATGTGCCGCATCACTATCAAAACTGAAGGTAAAATCTGGCGGTATCTTCCTTGGCGCACTTTCTGCGACAAGTACAATGCTGACCGCGGCATTGCCTCTACCCTGAAACAGACTGCGGACGATTATCGAAACTGGTATGTCTGTGAATCCGAAATTCCAGTTGCCGACTTTACAAAAGTTGAATTTCTGGGCGAGGATGGTACCTACAAGGCTGAGAATGACATTCCCGGCTTCTCTTTGTCCGATGTTGCCCCGGAACTTTTTGATTAAAGAATAGCCTGCTATGTACAGAACCCCCGTCAGCCAAACACTGACGGGGGTTCTGCTGCCTTCCGGTTACAGCTCCACGCTGTTCTCCCGGCTCTTTTGCGGGTTTTGCTTTACTGTCTGCTCCCGCTCCCTCATAAGCCCAATGACCTGATTCATCTTCTCCGCACCGAAGTAGTTCCACACTCGTCCAAAGTCACGCTTCATCGTATGAAGCTGTTCGTTCTCCGCTTCAGCTTGTTCCAGCAGCTTGCTCAGGTTGCGGTTTGCATCCTTTTCGCTGCGATAGAAGCCTTGATACTTGTCCCGGTCATGCTTTACCTCCCAATACTTCCGATGGAGTGAGAAAATCACCTGCACCAGCTTCTTGATGAGCGGCACGGCTTTCTTTTCCCGGTAGCTCTTGGCCGTTTCAAAGGTGCCTGCCTCCGGCACCCATTCCTCCGGCCGCTGGGAATACTGTGCCGACAGACTTTCCAGCCCATCCATGATGGGAGCCAGCTTGTTCAGTTCCTTACTCTGCTTCTGGTAGGCTTTGTTTGCCTGCTGTGCCCGCTCTTCCGCTGCATCTGCCGCAGTCTGTACGGTTTCCAGCTGCTCCTGCATCTCAGCCAAATCCGCCTGACACTCCTGCTTGGCCGCTTCCAGCGCAGCCACCTCTTTGGTGCGCTCCTGCTTCTTAAAATCCAGCACTGACAGGTGTTCTTCATGGGTGCCTTTCTGTTCCCACTCAACGCCATGTCGTTCCATGACTTTGGCAAGCTGCTCTTTCTCGGCGTTGATCCACTGGTTCAGCTCGGATTCCCGTTTGGAACCGCCCGCAAACCCCAGTGCCTTCAACGCCTGCTTCAGGGAAACCTTGGTGTCCAGTCCTTTGCCCTTCCAGCCGGACACATACGGCACGAAGTCGATGTGCAGATGGGGCGTAGCTTCATCCATGTGGAGAAACGCCCCGAATACCCGCAAGGTCAGATTACGTTCTTGGAAGCCCTGCATATACTCGTCCAGCAGTTTCTTTGCCAGTGCGCCGTTCTCGGTCAGGACGCCCATATCATCTTTGTTGCCAATCTGGACGATCAACTCATGGAAGAGCTTTTCCTGCTTGCCTGTCCGCAGGTGCTCATAGTAGTCGTTGATACAGCGGTCTTTGCGCTTCTGCTTGGCGTTGTAGCGACCTACTGCATCATCGAACAGTTCGTGGTATACCTTTTGAATCGGCTCATCCCGGTACACGACATTCAGGCTGCTACGCTCCGGGTCTACATTCTCTGCGGTAAAACTTCTCCGGTTATGGTTGAGGGAGCCGGGACCCCGCATTGCGGAAATAGTTCTTTTCAATCGCACGTCCTTTCTCTGGGAGAAGGTACTGGTGCCGGACACTGCATCAGGCTTTGTTACTTTCGCCGAAAGTAACGCAAAAGCACTTTTGACAGACGTTCCGTCCATCAAAAGATGCCTTTGCGCCCTGCCGGGGGCTTCCGTCTGCGGACGGGGTTTCGCTGTACCTCGCCGCTGCTCGGTCCAACACCACCTTCCTGCGTGATTGCATTCACAGGAGCGTGACACGCTCCTGTACTTTGCCAATAGAGGGACTCACCAGCGGAAGCTTTCTGGCACGCCTCGTCTGTCCAGATACTCCTGCCGAGCCTGCTCCCGCTGTTCCTCGGTGGGTGCTGTCTTGTACTGGGCATACAGCTCATGCCGCAGCATCGCATCCAATTTTTGCTCCAGACCCTGCTCAATGACCTCTTCGTACTCATTTTCGCCGCTCAAATGATAATGCAGCAAGGCGACGAAAAGTTCCTGCGAAATCTGCACATTTTTCATCATTATCACCATCCCGTGTCGGTTGTGACGATTGTGACGGTATTTTACATAGTAGCAAAAATACCGTCACAACCGTCACGAATCGTCACGCCCCAGAATTTTCCAGCGTTAATTTGACCACTCTGCCCTCATGGGTGCGCTTGCTTTCGTACCGAATTCCATAATCGTTGTAGAGCCTGTCGGCACTCACGTTCAGCTTCCGGGTCAAGATGTTTGCCTGTATGCTCACACCAGACAGACGTTCCAGCAGCTCCGTGGGCGTACCGCTCCACTCTGGCTGTTCCGGGCTGAGCATCTTTGCCACCGCTTCCAGAAGCGGGTCGGGCGGCAGCTTCCAGAGTTCCGTTTCGGCTCCTTGGAACTCCCACACGCAGCGTTCCCGGTTGAACTCCAACGTCAACTCCTGATCCGGCTGGTCACGTCCCACAATGTCCAGCAGGGCGGTATTGTCCGTGCGCCGCTTCTTCTGCATGATGAATGCTCCATCCGCTGCACCCAGCAGGCCATTGGTGCCAGAGATCATATCGAAGCTATCCTCGGCTTCCATTTTCCGGGTGTGGTGAACCACCAGCAGGCAGATGCCATACTTGTCACTGAAGGTTTTCAGCCTGGTCACGATCTCGTAGTCGCTGGCGTAGCTGTATCGGTCCCCGCCGATCTCCCGCACCTTCTGCAGGGTGTCGATGATGATGAGCCGTACATCCGGGTGCTCCCGGATGAAGCCTTCCAACTGCTGGTCAAGTCCCTCGCTCACGGACTTAGCTTGCGTTGCGAAGTAGAGATTGCTGGTCTCCTCTACCCCGAACATCCGGGAGAGCCGCCGCTGCAGCCGGGCGTAATCGTCCTCCAATGCAAGGTAGAGGACGGTGCCCTGATGCACCTCGTAGTCCCATAGCGGAAGCCCCATTGCTACATGGTAGGCAAGCTGCCCCATGAAGAAGGACTTGCCCACCTTGGGCGCACCCACGAAAAGGTAGATGCCGCTGTACAGCAGGTCGTTCACGATGGGTCTCCGGGGTGGATAAACCGTGTCGTACAGCTCGGTCATTGATACCGTATTCAGTCCGAAATTGTTTGCTTTTTTCGCGGCTTGCAGATTGATTTGCTTGTCCGAATTTGTTATAATATTGGTGTGTTTTTTACATGACGGCTGTACCGCATCTGCGCCAACAGATGCACCCGGTACGGTCGTTTTTCTATTGTCCGTCATTCGCATTCCTCCTTAAGTCCGTTCAACGTCAGAGCCACCATTTGCAGGGTCTCCAGCAAGTCCGGCGGAACTTCTTCATCCACGGCCAGCCGCTGCAATTCCTGATAGATCAGCCTCATCTGGTCTCGCAGGGCTTTGTAGACCCTTGGGTTGCCTACCACGGTGATCTCCCGGTCAGTCAAGCGGCAGATGATATACTCCTGTTTGGTCAGTCCGGAGAGCTTTACCTTAGCTTCCAGAACCTCGTCCTCTTCCGGGGACATTCGGAAGGCTACTACCTTGTTCCGCCAGCGGCCTTGCTGGTCGAGTACTCGTTCCATTTTCATCCCTCCCTTCGCTCCATGTCCAGCTTCTGCGCCATCTCCTGCTGCTTTGAGGGGAAGAGGTGGGCGTACTTATAGGTGATGTCCACGCTCTCATGCCCCACCCGGTCTGCGATTGCCAGAGCCGAGAAGCCCATCTCGATCAGCAGCGATACATGGGAGTGCCGCAGGTCGTGGATTCGGATGCGCTTCACCCCGGCTTCCTTGGCTCCCCTGTCCATCTCGTGGTGCAGGTAGCTCTTGGTCACCTCAAAGATCCGCTGGTCTGGCTGAACTTTGTAGAGGGATTTCAGGTAATCCCTGATCTCGTCCGTCAGAAACTGTGGCATCTGGATGACCCGGACACTCTTGGGCGTTTTCGGGTCAGTGATCACATCCCGGCCTTTCAGCCTTTGATAGGATTTGGTGATGGAGAGCAGCCCCTTGTCCAAGTCGAAGTCTGCCGGGGTCAGAGCCAGCAGCTCGCCCTCCCGAATGCCACACCAGTAGAGGACTTCAAAGGCGTAGTAGGATTGCGGCTTGTCCATCATGACCTCTGCGAACTTGAGGTACTCCTCCTTCGTCCAGAAGAGCATCTCCTTGTGCTTTTCTGACCCCATGCACCCGGCTGTGGCTGCTGCATTTGATTTCAGCCCATAGAACCGGACGGCGTGGTTCAGAATGGCACTGAGCTGTCCATGGAGCGTCTTGAGGTAGGTCGGCGAGTAGGCCTTGCCGTTCTTGTCCCGATAGTTCAGCATCTCGTTCTGCCACGCGATTACATCCCGCGGCTTGATCTCGCTGAGCCGCTTTTCTTTGAAATACGGTAAGATTTTCGTTCGGATGATGTGCTCCTTGGTAAACCATGTGTTTTCCCGGAGTCGCTTTTTCTTGTCCGTGATATAAATTTCCACGAAGGCTTCAAAGGTCATGGTCAGGTCTGCTGCCTGCTGAAGAAGGAACTCCCGCTCCCACGCCAGAGCGTCCTTCTTGGTGGCAAACCCCCGTTTCAGCTTCTTCTGCTTCACACCTTGCCAGTTCTCGAAGTAGAAGGAAGCGTACCATGTGCCCTGCCTGTTGTCCTTGTAGGCTGGCATCCTATCACTCCTTCCCTGCCCCGTAGATTTTCTCCTGATAGTACCTCCTGCTTACCCGGCCTCCTACGGTCGTGTAGCCTTTGGCCTTCAGTTCCTCGTTCCACTGGGCGATCATCTTGTACGCCAGACCCTGGGAGATGTCCAGTTCCTTTGCCAGCTCGTCTGCCTTGATAAAAATGCTGTTTGCCATTTTTTGTCCTTTCCTTGTCGGTTTCGTTTCGGTGCCGCTTCATCCTCGCTGACTTCCGGCAGGCATATCCCCTTTGCGGTGCTGTGCCGTCCCCTTACGGAGCGCTCGCTTCCTTTCGGAAGGTCTTGGCGGTTTGGGTCAGTTTGGCGGTCATTCAATTTCACTAAGCATTTTTGTTTATCTTTCGTGTCCTCATTATACTAAACACATTCCGTTAAGTCAAGAGGTTTTCGGGTAAAATCTTAAACTTTTTTGTTTATTTTCTATTGCACCTCCTGTTTTTCTGTGCTATACTGGGTTCAACAAATATGTTTAAGTCAGGAGGCAATCGCATGGCAGTTGGTGACCGCATCAAGCGTGCCCGCAACTTTCGTGGTATGACCCAGAAAGAACTGGGCCTTGCCATCGGGTTTGAAGAGAAGAGCGCAGATATCCGCATTGCGCAGTACGAAAGCAACACACGTACTCCCAAGGAAGACCTGCTCCGCAAAATTGCGGAGGTATTGGATGTGAACTATCGGTCCCTCTATGAGCCGACCTTGTACGCCGCAGAGGATGTGATGTACACTCTGTTCGAGCTGGACGAGCACTATCCCGGCACCCGGCTCTACGAGGTCACAGACACCACCGACCCGGATTTCCCTGAAAAGCACATGGCAGTCAGTTTCCGGTATCGTCTGCTGGATGATTTCTTAAAGGAGTGGCAGCTCCGTAAGAAGCAACTCCGGGAGGGCGAGATCACCAAGGAAGAGTATCTGGAATGGAAGCTCAACTGGCCCCAGACCGCCGACGGCTGCGGCCGGTACGAGCCGAAGAAAAAGTGGCGTAAAGAATAAAAGACACAAAAATGCCCTCTGAAAAACTTACCGTTTCTCAGAGGGCATTCTCATGTCTCTCTTTATGAATAATCGCCTGATAGTATCAAAGCAGTATCACAGAGTCTTTTAGCTCTTAAAATATCGCATTGTATCAATACTTTTCAGGGTTTGCAGATTACTCGAGCTCGATCGTGGCCGGCGGCTTACCGGTGCAGTCGTAGAACACGCGGTTGACGTGCTTGACCTCATTGACGATGCGGCTGGTGACAGTACCCAGCACGTCCCAGGGCATATTGTAGCTCTCGGCGGTCATGAAGTCAGTGGTGGTGACGGCGCGCAGGGCCACGGCGTAGTCGTAGGTGCGCTCGTCGCCCATAACGCCGACGCTGTGCATATTGGTCAGAGCGGCGTAATACTGGCTGATCTCCTTATCGAGGCCCGCCTTGGCGATCTCCTCACGCCAGATGGCGTCGGCGTCCTGCACGATCGCGACCTTCTCGGGGGTCACTTCGCCGATGATGCGGATGCCCAGACCGGGGCCGGGGAAGGGCTGGCGGCTGACCAGATACTCGGGCAGACCCAGCTCACGGCCAGCCTGACGGACTTCGTCCTTGAACAGGTTGCGCAGAGGCTCGACCAGCTCCTTGAAGTCCACGGTGTCAGGCAGGCCGCCGACGTTGTGGTGGCTCTTGATGACGGTGGACTCACCGCCCAGACCGCTCTCAACGACATCGGGGTAAATGGTACCCTGCGCGAGGAAATCGACCTTTCCGATCTGCTTCGCCTGTTCCTCAAAGACGCGGATGAACTCCTCGCCGATGATCTTGCGCTTGCGCTCCGGCTCGGTGACACCGGCCAGCTTTGCAAAGTAGCGGTCACGGGCGTCCACGCAGATGAAGTTGATGTCAAAGCCGTTGGCGTTGCCGGGGCCGAAGACAGAGCAGACCTCTTCCTTCTCGTTCTTGCGCAGCAGGCCGTGGTCAACAAAGACGCAGGTCAGCTGCTTGCCGATGGCCTTGGCCAGCATGGCAGCCAGCACGGAGGAATCGACGCCGCCGGACAGGGCGCAGAGCACCTTGCCGCTGCCGATGCGCTTTCGCAGGGCTTCGACGTTGTTCTCCACGAAGGAGTCCATCTTCCAGTCGCCGGTGCAGCCGCAGACGTTGTACACGAAGTTGTGCAGCATCTTCTTGCCCTCAGCGGTGTGGAGCACCTCGGGGTGGAACTGGACGGCGTACAGCCCCTTTTCCTCGTTCTCAGCTGCGGCTACCGGGCAGTTGACGGTGTGGGCAGTGATCTTGAAACCGGGCGCAGCCTGCTCGATATAGTCGTTGTGGCTCATCCAGCAGACGGTGGAGGGCTGCACATCGGTGAACATCTTGCTGCTGTTGTCCACGAAGACCTCGGTCTTGCCGTACTCGCGCTCGGGGGCGCGGCAGACGCGGCCGCCCAGCAGGTGCATCATGAGCTGGCTGCCGTAGCAGATGCCCAGCACAGGCACGCCCCAGCTGAAGATCTCGGGGTCGATGGTGGGCGAATCCTCCAGATAGACGCTGTTGGGGCCGCCGGTGAAGATGATGCCCTTAGGGTTCTTTGCCTTGATGACGGACAGGTCCGTCTTATAGGAATAGATCTCACAGTAGACATTATTCTCGCGGACGCGGCGCGCGATGAGCTGATTGTACTGGCCGCCAAAGTCCAGCACGATCACGGTTTCATGCTGCATGATGTTCTCCTCTCTCTATATCACTGGTGTGCTTCTTATAGCTAAGATTTAGTATAGCACATTTCACAACCAAAAGCGACATCTTTTGTGTATTTTTCTGTTTTGTTTTTCGTTTTGAATTGTAAACCCTTTCGCAAATCCAAAGTTGACGCAGCGTTTGCAGTCTGCCATACTGGGAGTATGGCCGCTTTGGGCCAGAACGTATAGGAGGAACAATTCTTATGAGTCAGAACACCCAGGCCGCTGCGGCCACCAAGTCCAAGTTCTCTGTGCGGGACATCTGCTATGCAGGTCTGTTCGCCGCCGTCATCGCCGTCATGGCCCAGATCTCCATCCCGATGCCTCTGGGCGTCCCCATGACCATGCAGACCTTCGCCATCACGCTGGCTGCTGTGGTGCTGGGTTCCAAGCTTTCCGCCATCGCTTCGCTGGTGTACCTGGCACTGGGCGCTGTGGGCGTGCCGGTGCTGGCAAACTTCTCCGGCGGTTTCGATAAGTTCGTCGGCCCCACCGGCGGCTTCCTCATCTCTTTCCCCCTGATGGCCTACATCATCGGCCTCGGCGTGGAACACCGTGACGCTTTCAAGGGTGCTTTCGTCACCGCTGTCATCGTCGGCACGGTGGTCAACTATGTGGTGGGCGTTGCAATGTTCGTGGTCGTCGCCCACAGCACCATCGCCGTGGGCATCACCGCCTGCGTCCTGCCCTTCATCCCCACTGCCATCATCAAGGCAGTTCTGGCCTGCGCCATCGGCCTGAATCTGCGGAAGCGCATTCCGGGGCTGAAAGCATGAGCATCGTACTTCGTCCCCATCATCTGCTCTGCACGCAGGGCTACTCCGGCAAAGGCTATGACAACGATTTCGTGGCCCACATGACCGACGTGGTGCATCAGCTGCGGGATGTTCCCGGCACCACCATCCACCTCACCTTCTCCACTGACACCCTCTGCTCCTGCTGCCCCAACAAGCTGGGGACTGACCTCTGCGACACGCAGGAAAAGGTCAAGCGCTACGATGCAAAGACGGTGGAATACTTCGGCCTCGAGGAAAAGGATTACGTCTATCAGGACCTCATCCGCGAGATCGACGCCAAAGCCACGCCGGAGATCCTCGCCGACATCTGCCGCGACTGCTGCTGGTTCCCCATCAGCGCCTGCTGCAAGAATATCTGCGAAGGCCGGTATGTGAAATAAAGCGATAAAAAATACGGGATGCTGTAAAATGCAGCATCCCGTATTTTTGTTTTATCAGGCGATGAACTTATCGTACAGGCCGAACACGAAGATGAACAGGACGATGAGGGGCAGGCCATAGGTCAGGTAGCCGCGCATCCAGTCGTGCATCTTGAGGCCTTTGCCGGTGTTGACTTCCTTCTTGTAGTTGTCCCAGCCCCAGCCGTAGCGGGTGACGCAGAACAGCAGGTAGACGAGGGAGCCCAGCGGCAGGAAGAGGTTGCTGACGAGAAAATCCTCCACATCCAGCACCGCGCCGCCGAAGATGGCGAAGCCGTCCCAAGCCCAGACGTTGTAGCCCAGCACACAGGGCAGAGAGAGGGCGATGATGAGGAAGAAGTTGACGAGGCTGGACTTCTGACGGTTCCAGCCGGTCAGCTCCATGCCACAGCAGATGATGTTCTCGAAGACGGCCAGCACGGTGGAAAGCGCCGCAAAGGCCATGAACAGGAAGAACAGGCTGCCCCACAGACGGCCCATCGCCATATTGGCGAAGATGTTGGGCAGGGTGATGAAGATGAGGCTGGGGCCGCTGGTCTGGTCCACGCCGTAAGTGAAGCAGGCCGGGAAGATGATGAGGCCGGCGGTGATGGCGACGAAGGTATCCAGCACCACGACGCGGACGCTCTCGCCCAGCAGGGCGTGCTCTTTGCCGATGTAGCTGCCGAAGATGGCCATTGCACCGATGCCGAGGCTCAGGGTGAAGAACGCCTGATTCATGGCACCCACCAGGGTGTTGACGATGCCCACTTCCTTCATCCGCTCAAAGTCGGGTACGAGGAAGAAGGTCAGGCCCTCCTTTGCGCCGGGCATGAACATGCTGTTGACTGCCAGCACCACCATGATGACCAGCAGGGCGATCATCATGACTTTCGTGACTTTCTCGAGGCCGTTCTGCAAACCGCGGGCGCAGACGAAGATGCCGATGGCCACAACGACCACCATCCAGAAGCCCATGGTCAGCGGGCTTGCCAGCATCTCGGTGAACTTGCCAGCCACCTGGTCGGCGTCAAGGCCCACCAGCTTACCGGCTGCGGTCATGTAGAAGTAGTGGAGCATCCAGCCGGCCACCGTGGTGTAGAACATCATCAGCAGGTAGCAGCCGATGAGGGTGAAGTAGCCGTGGATGTGCCACTTCTGGCCGGGCTTTTCGAGGGCCTGATAGGCGCGCACCGGGCTCTTGTGGCTGGCACGGCCCACGGCGAACTCCATGGTCATGATGGGCAGACCCAGAATGACGAGGAACAACAGGTAGAACAGCACGAACGCGCCGCCGCCGCCCTGACCTGCCATGTAGGGGAACTTCCACACATTTCCGATGCCGATCGCGCAGCCAGCGGAAAGGAGGATGAACCCGAGTCTCGATTTGAGTTTTTCGCGTTCCATTGATTGTCTCCTTTATTGCACCTTGCAAAAATCTGCGCCCGTCGTTTCGTCCACGACGGGCGCACAGTATATTGATTATATCACAGCTTACGGCAGATCTCCCAGAAGTTTCACTTGAATCTTTTTCATGTTTTTCTTGGGAGAGTTTGCTGTATTTTCATGTTTTGAGCAGTTCCGACTGCATTTCGTCCAGCTGCTCGTAGCTGTAAAGGCGGTTGAGGGCTTCCACCAGCTCTTTTTTCGAGAGCCGGGGCGGCAGGCCGAGAGCGCAGAGCAGCTTTGTTTTCCGCTCAGCCGAGCCCGCCGTACCCGAAAGCCCCCACTCATAGAGGTCGGTATAAGTAATTTGCCGCCCCTCCGGCTTTGCAGGGGCAATGCCAGCTTCTTCGCCCAGAGCGTCCCGGAGCGCCTGCAAAACGAGGGCATCGTCCACGCCCTCGACCCCCAGAAGCCCCTCTTTGCCGGGCTGAGCCTTCCGCTTTTCCTTGCCGTGGATGGCCGGAACGTAGGCTTGCACCACGTTCTTCTCCCCCACCAGATTTGTGATGTAGGTGCGGATGCGGAAGCCCGCCGCGTCGGAGTCCGTCAGGAGGATCAGGCCGTTTTTGTGGGCCAGCTGTTTGAAGAGCTGCTGACGCTTCTTATCCTTATAAATGCCGAAGCCATCCGTCAGCAGGATCATGGCGTCGGTCAGGTGGGAGAGACGGGCCGCATCGTATTTGCCCTCCACGATGAGCACACGGTCGGTGTGCAGCAGTTCCAGTTTCTCGGTCATCTTCTTCCTCCCGCCATCGCCAGACGGCAGAGCGCCGTTTCCAGCAGGGTCTGCGCACTCACGGGCTGGCTTTTCAGGCTCTTGTCCAGCTCAAGCAAGATCTGCATACAGGCTTCCAGCTGGGGCAGCGTGTAGTGGCTGGCTGTCTCGGCAGAGCGCTTGAGCCGGTAGTCGCTGCCCTTGTAGCCGAAATCCTTGAACACGGTGCTGTAGCTCTTCCGCTTGGCTGCGCCCAGTTTGACCCGATAGAGGTCCACATAGCTGCCGATCATGGCCGCCGTGATGGGGATGGGCTCCTGCTGCAGGCGGAGAAGCGTTTGCAGCTTTTTGCAGGCACCGGTGGCGTTTTTCGCCGTTATCATCCGTATCATCTCGAAGACGTCGGCCTCGAGACTCACAGTCCCCATCTCGGCCACCATGGCCGTGGTCACGGTCTGGTAGCCGGAGAGAGCACAGAGCTTGTCCACCTCGTTCTCGAGAAGGAACGGGTCTTCGCCGCAGCGTTCCAGCAGGGCCGCCGCCGTACCCTCGGAGAGGGTGGTGTCCTGCGCCTTGGCACGGTCCATCATCATGACCTTCAGCTCGTAGGGCTTAGGTTTGGCCAGCTCTTCGGCAAAGCCGACCTTAGTACACTGGGCGATGAGCTTCTGCGCCCGCTTGCCCAGCTTGAGCTTATTGCGCTCCATCTCGAACACGCTGCCCAGCACCACCACGGCATTCTCGAGGCTGGCCAGCGTGGCGCACAGCTCGTCAAGGTCTTTGTCGCTGTAGGCGGCGGGGTCCACCTCGGGCAGAAGCACCACGCGCCGCGTCCCGAAGAAGGAGATGGTTCCTGCCGCCATGATGAGCTGCTCGATTTCGGGCGCAGCACCGTCCAGAACGGTCGTTTCTTCGTCCTCACCCTCGGCCAGAAGCTTTGCCGCCCGGGCCACAGCCTGTCGGACAAGATAGCGCTCGCTGGAATAAAAATAGTAGACCGGACAGCCTCCCTGGGCCAGCTGCCGGAGTTTCGTTTCCGTTGCCAAATGATCGGCTCCTTTGTATTAGGATTATTTTATTTTATCATACTCTGCCCGCTTTGAAAAGCGCTCACCCCTCGAGACGGAGGCGCAGCCGCGAGACAGGCTCTGCGTCCTCTTCCATCCAGCGGTATTTGCTGCTCAGGGTCAGGCAGTCGGTGTACCGGATATTCTCCGGCCTTGCCGACGAGGCCAGCAGCCACTCGGCCCGGATGGGCTTTGCAGGCCGGACCGTGCCGCTGAGGGTGATGAGCCTCTGCCCTCCGACACGCATCCGAAGAATGCAGCCCTGCCGGGTGCGGAAAAGTTCCAAGTCCACTTCGCCGCAGGAAGCACGGCGGGTGGTATTCTCGGCCAGAGCGGCAGCCTCGATACGCTTTTGGGCCTCGATACGGCAGGGTTCTTCCGGCTGCATCCGCAGGTCAACCAGAAGCTCGACCGTCTTTACGCCCCGCTTTTCCAGTTGGCTTTCCACCGCCCGCCGGGTGGTGCTGCCGCCCCGGAAGAGGACAGCGGCCTTTTCTCTCTGGGTAATAATGACAGCGGGTGAAGCCCGGGTCCCCACCAACTCGATGTTCACCACGTTCCAGCTCAGAGCCGTTTCCAGCCCGAAGGCCAGCGCCGCCAGCAGAATGACCGTCGGCAGAGCTGCCCGGAGCCGGATGTGCCGCCGCATTGCCATTGCGCAGAGCAGGATCAGCACAAGACACACCAGTGCGGCATAGGTCCCATCAAACCAGAGGGACGCTCCCGGCAGAACGGACACCCGGAAAGCCCACTCGTTCATCAGCCATGCCAGCCCTTCGGCACAGAAGGCCACCGGGCGACGGATGATCTCAAACAAAGGCAAGGCTTCGAAATTCTGGGCCGCCAGACCCAGCAGAGCTGCACCGAGGCCGAAGCTCAGCATCGGCCCCACCAGCCAGAGGACGGCCACGCCCGACGCCACGGCCCAGACCGTCGTGCTCATCCCCCGCAGCACCAGCACCGGGAAGGTCGCCGCCGAGGCACAGAGGGAGACGCAGAACGAGTCCCACACGCCGCCCGCAAAGCGCCGGAAGAGGAGCACCGCGCGGGGCGGTTTCTCCCGGCGGCTTTTCCGTTTCTTCTTTCTGTCGTAACAGCGTTCCCGCCCACGCCCTGCGCACTCTGCACCGGCCAGTGTTCCCATCACTGCCGCAAACGACAGCTCGAAGCCCACGTCATAGACCGCGTATCCGTTGCCCAGACACATAAGGACGCCTGCCGCGCCCAGCGAGGTGAGCGTATCCGCCGGGCCTCCCACCCAGACGCCGAGGGAGCTGACCCAGACCGCCACCGCCGCCCGGAGGACAGAGGGCGTCGCGCCGGTGATGCCCACCAGCAGAAGGGCCGTTCCGGCCCGGAGCAGCGACCTCGCCCGCCGGTAAGCCCGGCTCCGCTCCCGCTCCTTGTGGGGCAGAGCATCCAGCAGGCCGCAGAAGATGGTGACGTGAAGGCCGCTCACCACCAGCACATGGGAAAGCCCCGCGCCCCGGTAGGCACTGCGGAGAGTCGTAGTCAGATGGCTCCGGTCGCCCACCACCATCGCGGCCAGAACGCCGCCGGTGTTTTCGGCCATGCCTTTTCGCAGGGCACGGCTCAGCGCCGCCTGGAGCCGCGCCGTCCTGGCGCGGAAGCTCTCGCTCTGCCCAAGACGAAGCATCCCGGACAGATATTCCGCGCTGAGGACAATGCCGTCGGCGTAGTCGTCCAGACGCTGGGTGGCATCCGGCACATCCAGCGAAAAGCGGCCCCGGATGCGGCCTCCGGCCTCACATTTGGGCAGACTGGCGCACTCCACCCGGAAGTGGACAGTTTCCCCGTCCACTTTTTCCACCATCAGCACAGCGCTCACCCGGCCCGCCGTGTAAGCGCGGCCTGTGCTCTCCACTTCGGCGGTGAGGGTCACTTCTTTTCCGGCGTAGGCGTCCTGTATCTTTGCAAGCCGCGCTCCGGTCGTTTTCATGATACCGACGCCCAGCACTGCGCCCAGAAGCAGGCAGACCGCATACCCTCTCGCGTCCCCGCCTCTCCACCAGACCAGCAGGCAGAAGACAACAAAAATTGCCGCAGACGGCAGCAAAAGCCCCATCTGCGGCAAAAATGAGCATAACGCTAACACACCCAGCGCACTCAGGCAGAACGCGCAGAGCGGGCGTCGCATATCGGTTTAGTGGAGGAACAGAGGCAGCGGCTCGAGGAAGATGATGTCCTTGCGCTGGGCAGCATCACCCTCGGCCAGAACGGCGGCCTGACCCACGATGGTACACTGGGTCTGCTCGGCCAGCTCGTCCAGAGCCTTGAGAGAGCCGCCGGTGGAGATGACATCATCCACGACCAGCACCCGCTTGCCGCTCATCTTGTCCAGCTCCTTGCGGTCGATGACCAGTTTCTGCTTGCCAGCAGTGGTGATGGACTGGTCCTCGACGACAACAGGGTCGGGCATATACAGCTTGACGCCCTTGCGTGCGCAGACGTAGGGCTTGCCGCTCTGGCGGCTCATCTCGTGAGCCAGCGGGATGCCCTTGGCCTCAGCGGTCAGCAGGATGTCAAAATCCGGGCATTTCTTGAGCAGCTCAGCGGCAGCAGCCACCGTCAGCTCGGCGTCGCCCAGCATGATGAAGGCCGCAATGTCCATGTGGTCGTTCACCTTGCAGATGGTCAGCTCACGGGTCAGGCCCGCGACATTCAGCGTATAAGTCTTAGCCATATTCAACGATCTCCCTTACTTTTTCGGAATCAGACAGGCAGCTTCTCGCCGCCCAGAACATGGAAGTGCAGATGCTTGACGGTCTGGCCGGCGTCCTCACCCACATTGGAGATGACGCGGTAGCCGTTGTCGAGACCCTGCTCCTTGGCAAGCTTTGCGATGACCGCAAACACATGGCCCAGCAGAGCGCCGTCTTCCTCGGTCAGCGCAGCGGCCGAGAGGATGTGCTTTTTGGGGATGACCAGGAAATGCACCTTGGCCTGCGGGGCGATGTCATAGAATGCCACCACCTGCTCGTCCTCATAGAGCTTCTTCGAGGGGATGTCCCCCGCTGCAATTTTGCAAAACAGACAATCTTCCATGGGAATCGCTCCTTCCAGATTTTTTAATGAGTCAACCTCTCAGTCTCGCTTCGCTCGCCAGCTCCCCTACCGAGGGGAGCCTCTGGCGAAAAGGCAAGGCTTTCCGGAATGCCAAAGCCTCCCCTCGATAGGGGAGGTGGCATCGCGCAGCGATGACGGAGAGGTTATTCCTTAGCCCAGCTGCTTCTCCACGATGCCCTTGACAGCGGCCAGAGCCTCGTCGATCTTGGTCTCATCCTTCAGACCAGCCATAGCGAAATCGGGCTTGCCGCCGCCCTTGCCGCCTGCGATGGCAGAGATCTCCTTGACGAGATTGCCGGCCTTCAGGCCCTTTGCCTGAGCGTCCTTGGTCACGGTAACGGCCATGGTGATCTTGTCGTCAGACTTGCCCACCAGAACAGCCACAGCAGCAGCCTTGGCATTGTCACGGATGGTGTCGCACATGCCGCGCAGGGTGTCGCCGGAGGTGCCGGTGAAGTAAGCGGAAGCGATCTTGACGTCGCCGACGGTCTCAGCGTTGTCGAACAGGCTGGTGACCTTGGAAGCGGCGACCTTTGCCTTGATGTCCTCCAGCTCCTTGCTCATGGCCTTGTTCTCAGCCATGACAGCCTCCGCACGAGCGGGCAGAGCGGCGACGTTGTTTGCCTTCAGGGTGTTAGCCACGGTATGCAGCATCGCTTCCTGCATATTGGCACGGATCAGCAGATTGCGGCCGGTGACAGCCTCGATACGGCGGATGCCGGCAGCAACAGAGGACTCGCTGACGATCTTGAAGCCGCCGATCTGAGCGGTGTTCTTGACGTGGGTGCCGCCGCAGAACTCGGTGGACCAGCCCTCAATATCAACAACACGGACGACCTTGCCGTACTTCTCGCCGAACAGAGCCATAGCGCCCAGCTTCTTGGCCTCTTCGATGGGCATTTCCTTGACGGTGACGTTCATCGACTCGAAGATCTTGTCGTTGACGATCTTCTGCACACGGACCAGCTCCTCGGGAGTGACAGCGCTGAAGTGGGTGAAGTCGAAGTGGGTGATGGAAGCGTCCTGATAGGAGCCTGCCTGATGGACGTGGTCGCCCAGGACCTCGCGCAGAGCTGCCTGCAGCAGGTGGGTAGCGGTGTGGTTGCGGGCGATGGCCATGCGGTATTCCTTATCCACGCAGGCGGTCAGATGGTCGCCGACATGGACGATGCCGCTCTCGAGGGTGCAGGTGTGGACGTAGTAGCCCTTGGGGGTCTTTTTGACGTCCTGCACGCGCAGCACGCACTCAGCGCCGGTGATGACACCGTGGTCTGCGGCCTGACCGCCCATCTCAGCGTAGAACGGGGTCTTATCCAGAACGACCAGCACGCCTTCCTTGGCCTGCTCGTCGGTGGCAATGGCGTCGGTCAGAGTCTCCTCGTCGCTCAGAGCCACAACGACGCTGTCGCTCTTGAGGGTGTCGTAGCCGACGAACTCGGTGGGTTCAGCGGTCAGAGTGCCGAACAGGTCTTCGCTCCAGCCGGAGATGTTCTTCTTGAGGCGCTCTGCACGGGCGCGCTCCTTCTGCTTGGTCATCTCGGCGTGGAAGCCCTCCTCGTCGATCTCGATGCCCTGCTCCGCAGCGATCTCCTTGGTCAGGTCGAGGGGGAAGCCGAAGGTATCGTTCAGCTTGAAGACGTCCAGACCCTTCAGCAGGTGCTCGTGAGCCTTTTCCAGACCGTCGATCATGTTGTTCAGGATGTTCATGCCGGCGTCGATGGTGCGGGCAAAGTTTGCCTCCTCGGTGCCGATGACCTTCTTGATATAGGCGTCGTGCTCACGCAGCTCGGGGTAAGCGGACTCGCTGGACTGGATGACCGTCTCCACCAGCTCCACGAGGAAGGGGCGGCTGATGCCCAGCATACGGCCATGGCGGGCAGCGCGGCGGAGCAGACGGCGCAGCACGTAGCCGCGGCCCTCGTTGGAGGGCAGGATGCCGTCAGACACCATGAAGGTGCAGCTGCGGATGTGGTCGGTGATGACGCGGATGGAGATGTCCTCCTTGGGGTTGGTGCCGTAGGTCTTGCCGGCGATGCGCTCCACATGGTGCAGCACGCTCTGGACGGTATCGACCTCGAACAGGTTGCCCACACCCTGCATCACGCAGGCCAGACGCTCCAGACCCATGCCGGTATCAATGTTGGGGCGTGCCAGACGCTCGTAATGGCCCTTGCCGTCGGCGTCGAACTGGCTGAACACCAGGTTCCAGATCTCCATATAGCGGTCGCAGTCACAGCCCACGCCGCAGGTCGGCTTGCCGCAGCCATACTCGGGGCCGCGGTCGAAGTAGATCTCAGAGCAGGGGCCGCACGGGCCGGAGCCGTGCTCCCAGAAGTTGTCTTCCTTGCCCAGACGAACCATGTGGTCGGGGGCAACACCCACCTTCTTGGTCCAGATGTCGTAAGCCTCATCGTCCTCTTTGTAGACGGAGATGTGCAGCTTATCCTTCGGGATCGCCATCCACTCGTCGGAAGTCAGGAACTCCCATGCCCAGGGAATGACCTCTTCCTTAAAGTAATCCTGGAAGGAGAAGTTGCCCAGCATCTCGAAGAAGGTGCCGTGGCGGGCGGTGATGCCCACGCGCTCGATGTCAGGGGTGCGGATGCACTTCTGGCAGGTGGTCACGCGATGACGGGGCGGCTCCTCCTGAGCGAGGAACCACTTCTTCATAGGTGCCATGCCGCTGTTGATGAGCAGCAGGCTGGGGTCGTTCTTCGGGACGAGCGGGAAGCTGTCCAGACGCAGGTGGCCCTTGCCTTCAAAGAAGGTAAGGTACTTGTCACGCAGTTCATTCAAACCGGTCCATTGCATAGTTTTAATCTCTCCTCGTGTATCGGCGTCCTCCTCCGGACGCAGTTTTTATGGCAAACTGACAAAAACAAAAAACAGCCCTCATCCCGAAAAGGGACGAAGGCTGTCTGAAAAGCTCCGTGGTACCACCCAAATTGCAGAAATGCCGCCGGGACACTCCTGCCGCTTTGTGCGCTGTAACGCTGCGCAGCGTCCGGTTTATTTCGCCGGAAGCTCCGGGGTGGCGTAAAAAATGCTCTGCCGGAACGCCTTTCAGCCAAGGGCGTTCTCTCTGGGCGGCGGCACACATCCTTCTGGCCCCATCCTTGCCATTTGCCATAATTACCATTCACGCACAAAGGGCATGCTGCTCCTTTGCGTTCATTTCAGATTATAGCATAGTCAGGCCATTTGTCAACGGGTTTTCCCAAAAATCGCGCGTCACGGCACCCAGATGCGGAGGATATTGCTGACGGCGCCGTCCTTCGTGAAGACGGTGGTGTTGTAAGGCGTCCAGTTGTCCTTATCCTCCGAGACGGCCTTGCCCACCTCGATGGTGCCGCTCGTTTCCACCGGCACAGCGTCCACGCTGGCGGAGCTGTCGCTGAGGGTCACACTGTCGTCCACGGGCAGCACGAGTTCCCCCATCATGTAGTAGACCGGGTAGTCGTCGTAGGTGACGGTGCGGTAGATGTCGCCGCTGCGCCAGAGGTCTACGCCGCCCTCTTCGATGCCGCCGTTGATGGAGACAGTGCCGTTCTCTTCATTCTTTTCGATTTTTTCCACAGTCACGTTCTGTGCTTCCACAGCGCCGTCCAGATGGGTGCTGAAAACGCTGCCCACATCCAGTGCGTCCACGTCCTCGGCGCGGTAAGCGTCGTAGCCGTAGACCGTCAGGGTCATCTGGCGCTTCTTGGTGTCCACGCTCGAGATGTTCGCGGCGAACTTATAGGAGCCGGTCTTCATCTCTTCAAGACTGCCCTGGTCGATGGGCATTATGACGCCCTCTTCGCCGGGCAGGACGCGCACTTCGCTGCTCACCTCTTCCACTTCACTGGCGGCGGGCATCGAACCGGCCATGCCGCTGGCGGCACTGGCAGCGCTGGCAGAGCTGCATCCGGCCAGCATCCCCAGAGCCAGAACGCCTGCAAGGAGCATCAGTTTCTTATCGTTCGTCATATCAATACCTTCTTCCCTCTTCAATCATGTAAGGCTCTCATTATACCATAAATGGAGATTTGATGATGAAACCATCGTTAAATTCCGATGAATTCTTTTTGCACCGGCACAGTATACTCTTGTTTTTTGAAAAAGTAAACAACCAACTTGACGTAAGAAGGCGGATTCGCTACAATAAAAGCAAATCTTAACCTATTCTTAATTTAGAGAGGGAACTTCCGTGAAAATATTGAAGGTCAAATGTCTCGCCCCCACCCGGCTGGACAACTATCTGATGCAGCAATTCCCCGCGCTGAACCCGGGCCGTCTGAACAAGGCCCTGCGCGAAAATAAAATCAAACTGAACGGCAAAAAGCAGCCGCTCTCCACCCGCGTGATGGCAGGCGATGAGATCAAGCTGTTCATCCTTGACGATGTTCTGGACGCTGACAAGCGTGTGGACGGCCCGGCGTGGAAGAACGCCCGCGGCCCGGCGCAGGTGGTGTACGACTGCCCCCAGATCCTCATCGTCAACAAGCCCGCCGGCCTCGCCGTGGACGGTCCCGACGACGACACCCTGCTGAACCGCGCTCTGCTCTACCTCAACCAGCAGGGCGAGTACAAGGAGAATGACGTCTACACTCCCGCCCTCTGCCACCGCCTCGACACCGGCACCAGCGGTCTTGTCATCATCGCAAAGACGCCGGAGGCCGAGGAACTGTTCCTCGCCGCCATCAAGAGCCGCGAGGTGAAAAAGACTTACCTCTGCGTCACCTTTGGCCGTCCCACGCCCCCGGACGCCACCCTCGGCGGCTATCTGCTCAAGGACGCCGACCGCGGCATCGTGAAGATCGTGGAGGACAAGCAGCCGGGTGCCAAGGACGTGGAGACCCGCTACGAGACCATCGCCGTCTCCGGTCGTCTGGCCCTGCTCAAGGTGCAGCTCATCACCGGCCGCACTCACCAGATCCGCGCCCACATGGCAAGCATCGGCTGCCCCATCCTCGGCGACAGCAAGTACGGCAACAACACCGCCAACCGCGAACTGAAGCTCAAATATCAAGCCCTCTGCGCGTGGGAGCTGACCATGCCCCACTTCAACCAGCCCGATTTCGAGTTTCTCAGCGGCAAGACCTTCCACACCCCGAAACCGTGGTACTATCAGCAGGTGCTGGATGGAACGCTGAAATAAAACGATACAGAAAAAGGGAGCTGTCCGCATGGGCAGCTCCCTTTTGTATTTATAAGGTATCAGACCCGCACCATATCCGGCGTGATCTCCGCGATGGAGTGTGCGCCGCACATCTGCATGGTATCGGCCAACTCACCGGCCAGCTTGTCGATGTAGCACTTGACGCCTTCCTCACCGCCGCCGTAGACAGCCGTGACGAAGGGGCGGCAGATGAGCACGCCGTCCGCGCCCAGTGCCAGTGCCTTGAAGACATCCACACCGGTGCGGATGCCGCCGTCCACGAGGACTTTGACGCCGGTACCCTTGAGGGCGGCGGCAATCTCAGGCAGGACTTCGGCAGTGGCGGGACACTGGTCGAGGACGCGGCCGCCGTGGTTGGATACCACGATGGCGGCGGCACCGGCCTCCTTGGCCTTCAGCGCGCCCTTGACGGTCATGACGCCCTTGACGATGAAGGGACGCTCGGCCAGCTTGACAATCTCAGCCAGTTCGGCCACGCTCTTGCTGCCGGCCGGAGGGGTCATATTCTTGAGGAAGGGCAGGCCGGCGGCGTCCACGTCCATGGCCACGGCAAAGCAGCCGCTGGCCTTGGCCTGTGCCATCTTCTCTTTAATGGTGTCGATGTTCCAGGGCTTGATGGTGGGCACGCCGCAGCCATCGGCATTGCCGATGGCCTTGGTGGCCATGGTCATAACGTCAGGATTAGTGCCGTCGCCGGTAAAGGCAGCAATACCGCTCTCCGCGCAGGCCCGCACCAGCACGTCGTTGTAGGTCATGTCGGTGTAGGTATCGGAGTAGTGGAGGTTCACCGCACCCACAGGGCCGGCGAAGAAGGGGTACTTGAAGCTGCGGCCGAACAACTCCACGTGGGTATCGGGGGTGCCGTTCTCGCAGAGGGTATCCATGTTCACACGGATGTCGGCCCACTTATTATAATTGCGGATGGCCGTGTCGCCCACACCCTTTGCACCGGGGCCGGGGATCTGATTCTTGCAGGCCACGCCGTTGCACACCGGGCAGGCCTTGCAGTATTTGCCGATGCACTCGCGGGCATTGGCCAAAACATCTGAATAATTCATCTGTTTTTCCTCCTGAATTCCTTTTGTTTTCCGCAGAGTTTCCCGCTCTGCATACTCTCTGCCCTCATCATAGCCCCGTTTGCCGCCTGCGTCAAGGGGGTCTTCGTCTCCTTTTCATTTTCAGTCATCGAAGCTGCGTCATTTTTGAAAAAATGCAAACTTTTTTGAAAAAATGCTTGACAAAAGACCTTCTTTCAGGTATTATAGTGGAGCGCTGAGGGCCGCGGCCCGAAGCACTGAGAACTGAAGATGTGGAAAGATGGCTGAGTTGGTCTAAGGCGCACGACTGGAAATCGTGTAACGTGTCAAAAGCGTTCTGGGGTTCGAATCCCCATCTTTCCGCCAGAAATCCGAAACCTTACAGTTTCGGATTTTTTGTTTTTCCAGCGCTTCTCTGTTCTGCCTTGACTTTTGTCCGCTGTTCCGCTATGCTGAATAAAACATCTGAGGGAGGATTTTTTATGGCATCTTCCAAACGGAAAAAGCACGGCGCGGGCTATGTGATCCTGATCGCAGTGCTCATTCTTGTACTGCTTGCAGTCGTGGCCGCTGTAACCGGGTACAGTCTGGTAGCCCGCCGGGTGAAAGCGCTGCAGGCAGGCGCGGCCTTTACCTTTGATTATGAGATCACATCCACAGCCGATTCCCCTGCCCTTTACACCATCCTGCAAAAGACAGGCTCCACCAAGGGCACCGTCAACGGCCTGTATGCGCCGGACGCACTGCAGCTGAGCATCTCGGCCCCGGATGCCGTTATCCCGGCAGGCCCGCTCACCCGGGTGTATATCAGCAGCAGCGAGACCTTATACGATGCCGGGCAGCTGTACAAAAATATCCGCTCTTCCATCACCGGCAGCTACCCGCTGGCGAGCCTTCTGCTGCCGGACTGGAGCCTTGGCAGTTATATCTCGCAGGCCCAGCTGGCAAGCCTGCTGGGTGTGGACACCACAGCCACCAGCCTGCAGGACATGACCGAGTTTGAGCTGCCGCAGAAAAAGCTGCAGCGCGTACAGCCGGAAGGCGCAAAGGACGGCTACCTTTATTTTCAGCTGGATACCGGTGATGCCAGCACCAATGCACCGGTACTTGTTATCGGGCTGGAAAAGAGCAGGTTCTTTGCGGATGCCATCCCGGTGCACATCCTGCTCACCATCCCGGAACACGGGGTCAGCATCCAGCTCACTGGCACCGTGAGTGCCCAGACCGTGGTGCTCACTGCGCCCACATCCCGCATGAAGGACGAAGACATCCAGACGCTGGTGCAGATCCGCGATACCATCCAGAGCGTGCTGCAGTTCGTGCAGACCGCTGCCAACAGCGTACAGAACGCGGGCTGATCTTTCCGCAAACATCAAAAGCCAGAAACGGCAGCAGTCGTTTCTGGCTTTTGTTCTGTCATTTTACCGGTCGAGTATGCGGCCATCGGTGGAGAAGGTGACTACATTCCACGGGATGAACTTGCCGCTGTTCTTCAGAGCAGTGATGGCAGCGTGCTCCAGCCCGCCGCAGCAGGGCACCTCCATGCGCAGCACGGTCACGCTCTTGATATCATTGCTGCGGATGATCTCGGTCAGCTTTTCGCTGTAATCCACAGCATCCAGCTTCGGGCAGCCGATGATGGTCACATGGCCCCTCATGAACTCCTCGTGGATATTGGCGTAGGCATAGGCGGTGCAGTCGGCGGCGATCAGCAGCTTGGCACCGTCAAAGTAGGGCGCGTTCACCGGCACCAGCTTGATCTGGCAAGGCCACTGTGCCAGCTGGGACTGCATGGGCACTGCGGCTGCGGCAGGTGCGGTCTGCTCACGGTGGAACTGTTTCATCATGCTGCCCGGGCAGCCATGGAACACCGGTGCGGCGGGCTGTGCCTGCTGCTGGGCGGCAGCGGCCTTTTTCTGCTTGTTTTCCAGCACAGCCTGCTCGTCATAAGCGGCGGCTTCGCGCTCGGTAAAGGTGATGGCACCGGTGGGGCATCCGGGCAGGCAGTCGCCAAAGCCGTCGCAGTAGTCGTCCCGCATCAGCTTGGCCTTGCCGTTCACAAGGCCGATGGCACCCTCGTGGCAGGCGGTGACGCAGGCACCGCAGCCGTTGCATTTTTCTTCGTCTATATGAATGATTTTGCGGATCATGGAAAAATCCTCCTTGCTTTGATGTTCTGAGTATACTATAATCAGACCGTGCTTTCGGTTGTTATAACCACAGAAAGAGGATTTTTATGAAAAAGATCGCGTCGCCCCTGTTTCAGGATCTTTCAGAAGCCGAGCTGGATACCCTTGCCGCTGCCGGGCACCTGCGCACCCGGCAGTTTGCAAAGCACGAGGTCATCTTCCACGCCGGAAGCTGCGTGCGGGAGATCGGCATTGTGCTGCGTGGTTCCGTGCACATTGAAAATCTGGATCTCTGGGGCACCAAAAGCATCCTGAGCAGCGTAGGTGCCGGGCAGGCCTTTGCCGAGACCTACGCCTTTTGCGGCGAGGCCTTGATGGTGGATGCTGTTGCGGCCGAACATTGCGAAATACTGTTCCTGCACACTGCCGCCTTTACCGATGCGCGGATCGAGCCAGCGCTGCAGGACAAGCTGCTGCGCCGCCTGCTGGCGGTATCCATGCGCAAGAACCTCAGCCTTTCGCAGCGCATCTTCTGCACAACGCCCAAGACTGTGCGCGGACGGCTGCTGACCTATTTTTCCGCACAGGCAGCACGCTGCGGCAGGATGGCGTTCGAGGTGCCCTTCAACCGCCAGCAGATGGCCGACTACCTCAATCTGGACCGCAGCGCCCTCTCCAAAGAGCTGTGCAAAATGCGGGACGAAGGTTTGCTGGAATTTGATAAAAACCGCTTTGTTTTAAAGCAGCTTCCAGAATAACCAAAAGCGCCCGCCGGGCAGGGCTGGACCTCCGGCGGGCGCTTTCATTTTAACAGGTCAACAGAACGAGATCAGACCGTTTCCTTCTTCTTGCGGGGTGTGCACTTGCGCTTGGGCTTCTCCGCAGCGGGCTTTTCCTCTGCAGGTGCTTCTGCCTTTGCAGGCTCTGCTTTTTCGGCAGCCTTGGCGGCGGTCTTTTTTGCGGCGGTCTTACGGGCAGGCTTTGCGGGCTTTTCTGCCGGTGCTGCGGTCTCTGCCTTCCCCTCTTCTGCAGCTTCTGCCTTGGCGGCAGCCGCCTTTTTGGTGGTGCGGGGCTTGCGGGCCGCAGTCTTCTTGGCCGGTGCCTTTTCTGCAGCGGGTGCAGCTTCAGCGGCAGCCTCCACAGCAGGTTCCTCGGCCTTCTTTGCGGCACGCTTTGCGCGCTCCTTCACCTCGGCAATGGTCCACAGCTGGTCATCTGCGCCGGACACCTCCTGCCAGATCTGCAGCACAGTGCCAACCGCAGCGCCCATGCCAACGGTGTCCACGCACTTGCCGCCTGCCCAGGAAGAGCGCAGGCGCACAGTTCCTTCCGGGGTGGGCTGAACGGTCCACATCTGAGAGGTGCCGCCCACATCCTCCCACAGGTGCAGCCAGGTGCCGTTGGCGGTGCCGGTCATGGTCAGGTCCAGCAGCTTGCCGGATGCGCGGTTGCGGATGCGGTAAACGCCGTCACCCACGCGGATAAAGCTCCACTCCTGCTCAGGCTTATGCTCGTACTTGCCCAGACGGACGGTACCGGCTTCCTTGGTGCCCTCCACGGCCTGAATGACGTTGCCGGTGTGCGCGGCAATGGTGTAAAAGTGATCGGCTTCGATCACGGTCTGTGCAACAGTTTTCATGGTTTGTTCCTCCTATGGATCGCAGCCGCCCGGCTCTGCCTGCGGCTGCCGCTTGTATTTTGTATGCAGCCTGTACAGATGCACAGGTTTTTTTGTTTCCCTTATGGTAAATGATACCACATATCGTGATTTTCTACAAGTAATTCGACCAGCCTTTAGCAAAACAGACAAAAACAGTCAAGCTTTCCGTCCGTTTTTCTCCCGCTCCATGGGCATTTCAGGCACCATTCTGTACCGGTTCGGCTCTCGACTTTTTGCCGCAGCTGCGTTATACTATGGAACGTGCATCCCGTGCACACATTCAAATTATCCGCCGCTCTGCTGCTGGGCGGCTTTTCTTGACCTATTCCTTATGATAAAAGGAGGTTCTTTCATGTCAGCAGACGAGCTCAACATTCAGCAATACAAAAAAATGACCGAGACACCCATTCCAAAGCTGATCCTCGGTCTTGCCGCCCCTACCATTTTAAGTATGCTCATCACCAGCATCTACAACTTGGCCGATACCTTTTTTGTGGGCCAGATCTCCACCAGCGCTTCCGGTGCGGTGGGCATTGTTTCCAGCCTGATGGCCATTATTCAGGCACTTGGCTTTACACTGGGCCACGGCTCCGGCACCATCATCAGCCGCAGCCTTGGCAGCCGGAACACCGATGCCGCCACCCGCTTTGCTTCCACCAGCTTTTTTACTGCTCTGGCCGCTGGCGTGGTGCTGGCCGTTGTGGGCCTTGCCACTCTGCCCAGCTTCATGATGCTGCTGGGCAGCACCGAGACCATTCTGCCCCACGCCTGCGCTTATGCACGGCCTATCCTCATTGCAGCCCCGCTTATGATCTCCAGCCTTGTGATGAACAACATCCTGCGCTATGAGGGCAAGGCGAACTTTGCCATGATCGGCCTTGTGACCGGCGGCGTGCTGAACATTGTGCTGGACCCCATCTTGATGTTCGGCTTGGGCCTTGGCACCGCCGGTGCAGGCATTGCTACGGCTCTCAGCCAAAGCATCAGCTTCTGCATCCTGCTGTCCATGTTCCTGCGGGGCAAAACCGTCAGTCAGTTCCGTATTGCTGCTGTCACCCGTGAAGCGCGGGAGTTCGGCATGATCCTGATCGGCGGCGCGCCCAGCTTTGGCCGTCAGGGCCTGCAGAGCATCGGCGGCATGCTGCTGAACATTGCCGCCCGCAGCTACGGCGATGCCGCTGTGGCCGGCATGAGCATCGTTTCCCGCATTTTCATGTTCATCATCTCGGTAGCCATTGGCGTTGGGCAGGGACTGCAGCCGGTGGCCGCGTTCAACTACGGTGCGCGCAAATTCCGCCGGGTGCAAAAAGCCGCAGTTTTTACCATGGGTGCAGCCTTCTGTATGCTGGTGGTGCTGGTGAGCCTGTGCTGGGTCAACAGCGATGCCCTCATCCGCCTGTTCCGCGACGACCCGGAAGTTACCGCCGTGGCGCTGCCCGCCTTCCACTCTCAGTGCCTTGCCATTCTGCTGCAGCCGGTCATTGTGGTGGCAAACATGACCTTCCAGAGCGTGGGCAAAGCCGGGCGCGCCACCTTTCTGGCCTGTTGCCGTCAGGGCGTGTTCTTCATTCCGCTCATCCTCATTCTGCCCCGCACTTTCGGCCTTGTAGGCGTAGAGATCTGCCAGCCCATTGCGGATGCGCTCACCTTTATTGTTTCCCTGCCGTTCCTGCTGGCCTTCCTCAAGCAGCTGGACCGGATGGACGATGCTGAAAAAGCCAAAGCACAGTCCTGAACGTCTGTCATAAAATTGTAATCAACAGCCGTGTTTTCCTGCAATGGAATGCGCGGCTGTTTCGTATTATAATTGAACTGGAAAACCTTTCCGGCTTTCTTTTAAGCTTTGTTCCTTTCCATACTGTAAGGAGTGATCTTTATGAAGCGTAACGTTTGCCGCATAGGCAGCGCTGCTGTATGCGCTGCCCTGTGCCTTACCCTTGGCTGCAGTTGCAGCGTGCTGCCGCCCGCTTCCGGCAAGCCTGCTGCTCCTGCTTCCTCAGTGCCCACCGATGCACACGGGGATCCGCTCTACGACAGCTCCCGGCTGGACGACGGAAAGCTGCGGATATTTTACGGTTACGACAATTCCGGCAGTGTCTGCACCGTTCTGTGCGGCAGCAAGGTGCTGTACCAGTCCTTCCGCAGCGAGAACGTGAACCTTCTGCAGGACACCGTGACCGGTGAGACCAACTACTGGTTCCGCACCTGGGCCGACCCGGACGCTTATTGCGGACGGCGCAGCGGCCTGTTTGACAAAGACGGCAATGAAGTCATGACCTTTGAGGGGGAGCAGAACGCCTCCATGCAGAACGGTCTGCTGGTACTGCAGGAAGCCCACGCCGTGAACGGCAGCTACGAAAACGGCTACGACGATTACGGCACCTGTCAGGTGATCGACCTTTCCACCGGCGAACGTCTGTGCCTGTGGCATGGAGTAT
>OGMJ01000307.1_pt1 | contig 32347 bp, 30 predicted proteins | sample 1573181 | NCBI WGS metagenome assembly OGMJ01 (sample SAMEA2582004, study PRJEB24529) | metagenome | biome: Human gut stool | place: China | collected 2011
AACTCAATTTACAAGAAGTAGAAAAAAATAAGATTTTAAAGAAAAATGGAAAAACCAAAAGTCTTTAAAATTGGTATTAAAGAAAAAATGAATGTTTTTATATGTTCTTTTTTTTCTAAAAAAATAATATTCTGAGGCCAGTGGAAAAACCAAAAGCCCATGAATTTAAGATTATGATAGATTTTATCGTTTTCTTTTTTTCATGGTCTTTTTTTTTAAAAAAAAATTCAAGGAGGTTCAAAATGAAAAAGTTTAATGGAGTAGTTGTGGGAGTGACATTGTATTTTTTTAATTCAGTTGTATCTTTTGCTTCAACTAATGCTGATATGGTATGGGAGGAGCCAGCAAGTGTAATTCAAAAATCTGTAAATGGGCCGGTGGCTTTGGCGGTGGCTCTAATATCTATCGCAGTGGCTGGACTTACTTGGGCTTTTTCTGATGGTGGTAGTATGATGGGAAAATCTATAAAAATTGTGGCGGCTCTAGCCATTGTAGGTGGCGCTTCTATTTTGGTAAGTAACGTATTTAATATAACAGGAGGAGTTACTTTTGGATAAAGAGATGGAGGATGGAAGAGTAAATGAAAAATTAGGTGATGATGACGAAAAGATAAAAAATAAGAGAGCTTTAGATAGGGAGATAGGATATGAAAAGGCAAAGGAGGAGTTTTTGGACTTTTATATGAAACAATCTAAAACTATTCATACTTGGAAGTTATTGTCTTTTATCTCTTTGGTTCTTTTAGGGGTATCCTTATCAATAACTTTTTATCTGTCTACAAGATCGAGCCTCATTCCATATGTTATTGAAGTGGATAGCACAGGAAATGCAAAAGCTATAAATACAGCTTATGAGGTTAAGTATGTTCCTGATGAGGTGGCTCAAAGTTATTTTTTAAAAGAGGTTTTAAGAGATATGAGAAGTGTCCCTAGAGATAAGGTTTTAGTTGGAAGAAATTTTAAAAAGAATCTATTTTTTCTAAATGGATTTTCAGAGAAAAAGTATAGAGATTTAATTCAGAAAGAGAAGCTTAGTGAGATGGTTGAGATGTTTCTATCAAGAGATGTTTTCATTAACTCTTTTACAAAGATTTCAGGAACAAAAAATTCATATCAAGTGAGATGGGAAGAGAAAATTTACGATAAAAATGGAGAGGTTGTATCTAAAGAAAATCTAATTGGAATTTTTACTTTAGATAAAAAACAGCCAAAAACCCTGGAGGAGATTGATAACAACCCTCTAGGAATTATGGTAACGGACTTTTCTATCTCAAAGGAGAAGTGACATGGGAGTATGCAAAACTTTAATAGGGGTAGCTTTGATTTGTAGTGTGGCCCTAGGAAGTAACGAAAAGTTTTTAAAAGAGATATCACCAAGTGCCAATGCTATTATTGTTTCTGGAATAAAAGAGGCTAAGGCAAATATACAAACTGAGTTTGTTTATAATGAAAATTCAATGTACACAATCTATTGTAGAGTTAACTATCTAACAACAATTTTTCTTCAGCCTGGTGAGGAGGTAACCTATGTGGCTGGAGGAGATACAGCTAGATGGTCAAAAGCTAGTGCAGTTACAGGTTCTAGTGAGGGACAAAGAACAGTTATATATATAAAACCTTTTTCATTAGGTTTAAAAACTAATCTTGTTATAAATACAAATAAAAGAACATATAACATAAATCTTTATTCAGCTAAAGAGTGGTATAACCCTGTGGTTAAGTGGCTTTATCCACAAGATGATATTATGAAAAATATAGTGAAAGCTCAAAGTGAAGAGGAGATGACTTTAACAGACCCAAGAAATTTAAACTATAAATACTCTGTAAATACTAAGAAGTACTCCTTTGTTCCATCTGTGATTTTTGACGATGGAAAGAAAACCTTTTTAGTTATGAACAGTAATCTTCAAGAGTTGCCATCATTTTATATTAAGGATGGAAAGAAACTTCTTCTTGTAAACTACCGTGTAAAGGGGAATTATCTCATTGTAGATAGAACTTTTAAAGAGGGTGTTTTAAGAGTTGGAGAAAAAGAGATTACTATAAGGAGAAGGTGACTGTATGGAGGAAAAGGAGAAAGAGATAGATAAAGTTGAAAAACCTGAACCTCAAGAGAAGATAAAAAAAGAGGTGGTAATAGGAGCTGCAATTCTTCTTGTGGTAGCTATAACTTATGGATTTTATGAAGCTTTAAAAAAACCTAAGAAAAAGGTGGCAAAAGCTGAAGCGAAAGAGAGTATAGAAAGTGATAGTGTAAGAAAAGATGGTGTTGAGGATTTGAATCTGCTTCTTGGATATGATGGAGTAGAGATAAAAAGATTAAAGATAGAATCTGAAAAAACTGAGACAAAACCTGAGTTAGATGGAAGTGAGAATCAAAATATAATACCACTACCTGCTAAAACTATTTCTAATCCCTATGAAGAGCAAAGAGAGCGTTACTATGAAAGATTGGTGCAGGATGAAATAGCAGCGAGAAAAGCTAATATAGGGTTTCAAGATGAAAATAGAAACGAGCAGGATATGAATATATCTTTAGAAGGTGGCAAAAACAGCAGTAACGGGCAAATTTCAAACGACCAGCAAGAGAAAAAAGCCTTTTTAAACTCTGAACCTGGAAGAAAAAATTATAACCCTTATGAGGAGATAAGTTCTTTTTCTCCTTATGAGATTAAAGCGGGCTCTATTTTACCAGGAATTATGATAAGTGGGATAAACTCAGATCTACCTGGAACTATAATGGGAAATATTCGTGAAGATGTGTATGACACGGTTTCAGGTAACTATCTTCTTATTCCAAAGGGAACTAGAGTAGTTGGAACATATGATAGTGCTATAACTTTTGGCCAATCAAGGATTCTTATTGTTTGGCAAAGGCTAATATTTCCTAATGGTAACTCTTTAAATCTAGAGAACTTTCCGGGAGTTGATTTGTCGGGGTATGCAGGGGTAACTGGAAAAGTAAATAACCATACTTTTAAACTTTTTCAAGCTGTTGTACTTAGCTCTATTTTGGGAGCTGGAGGAGCTATTGTTACAAATGATAGATATGATGACGATGATTGGCGAGTAGCTGCAGCTCAAGGTGGCGGTGAGCAAATTATCTCTATTGGAAATACCGTGGCCAATAAGATTTTAGGAATCCAGCCAACGATTGAGGTAGCTCCTGGAAGTAGATTTAATGTAATTGTAAATAGTGACATTATTTTAACACCATATAAGTAGGTGGAATATGAAAAAACTGGATAAAAAAACAAAAAAATATTTTGTGGTAGTAGGAACTGTTTTTACTATGGTAACTATCTCTTTGGGAGTTGCTACACAAAATTTGGCGGGGGCTCTAAACTATCATATAGCCCTTGGAAAACCTTTATATGAAAGATTTTATAACCCATATTCAATACTACGATGGAAGGTATTATATGAAAATCCATATTTAAAAAAATATGTGGATATAAGTACAACTTTAGGAGCAAGTTTACTTTTTGCTTTTACTGTGGGGATATTTATTTATCTTTTAAAAAAACAAGAGCTCGATTCTCATGGATCAGCTCGTTGGATAAAAGAGAGCGAACTTTCAGAGATGGGTATTCTTTGTAAAAAAGGTGAGTATAGGGATGGAGTTATTTTAGGAAGAACTAAAAATGGAAAAACAGTTATTGAAAACGATAAAACTCATATATCTGTAATAGCTCCTACCCGTTCTGGAAAAGGGGTGGGAATAATTATACCAACACTTTTAAACTGGCAAGGTAGCTCTTTAGTGCTGGATTTAAAAGGAGAAAATTGGGCTTTAACATCTGGGTATAGAAAAAATACATTAAAACATAAACTACTAAAATTTGCACCCTATTCAGAGAGTTCTATTTCATATAACCCTTTAGGTGGAGTAAGACTTGGTACTTCTTGGGAGTTTAAAGATGTTCAAATTATTGCAGATATTTTGACAGATCCTGGAGTTGGTAAAAAAAGGGACCACTGGGAAACTTCAGCAAGTACTTTTTTAGTTGGAATGATACTTCATGTGCTCTATGAAAAGGCAAAAGATGGGAAAGTAGCAGCATTTGGTGACTTGGTAGATTATCTTACATCAACAGAGGCTCCACTTTTTGATAGACTTAGAGATTTAATAGCTCATGAGCATGTAGAAAAAGCTGGATTTTTTAAAAATATCTATGAAGAGTCTCAACTAGAGGGGATTCCACCTAGAACTCATCCAATTGTAGCTAGAACTGCAGCGGAGATTATAAATAAGGATGAAAAAGAGGCCGCAAGTATTATATCTTCTGCTCTTGCTACCTTAACACTATTTAAGGACCCTATTATTAGAAAAAACACTAGGAAGGTTGATTTTAAAGTTACAGATTTAATGAATTTTGCTACACCTGTGGATTTATACGTGGTTGTTGAAGCTGAGGCTATAGATACACTATCCCCTCTTGTTAGGCTTTTATTAACTCAGATCATTGGTACCCTTTGCCCAGAACTAAAAGATATAAATAGCTCTCCTCACAAGCATAGAATGATGCTTATGCTAGATGAGTTTCCAGCATTTGGGAAAGTTCCCCTTTTAGAGAAAGCTTTAGCTTATATAGCTGGATATGGAATGAAGGCTGTTATTATAGCTCAAGCTTTAAATCAATTAAAAAATGTATATGGAGATAGAAATACTATTTTAGATAACTGTATGGTGTCTGTTTACTATACTCCAACTCCTTCTGATAAAGAAACTCCACAACTAATATCAGATATTTTAGGGGAAAAAACAATTAAAGTAAAAAATCAATCCTCTAAAAAAATGGGAGTGGGACTTGATGGAAATATATCTGAAAATAGTATGGGACGAAGACTTTTAACTCCTGAAGAGGTAAGAAATAAATTGAGTGACAAAAGAAATATTATAGCTTTTGGTGGGAAATATCCACTTATGGGTTATAAGATTAGATATTATTTAGAGAAATACTTTTTAGATAAAACTAAGGAGAAAGTTGAAAAAATCGAGGGGTTATACAACTTTGTAGAGAAGTAGGGGAGAGAAAGTTCTAGAGGAGTAGAATATGAATAAAAAGAAAAGTTATGAAAGTTATGATGATAAAAAGCAACAGATACTTGAGAAATCAAGAAAGTTAAAGATGGAAAAAAATGAGTATCTAAAAAAATTAACAATTGAATATTTCTATGGATTTGTAAAAAATGAGGTTATAGCAAGAGTATTAGAAGGTAAAAGAGGTGATAAGGAATTTTTAAAAAAGCTCTATGAAGAGTTAGAGAAAGTATTGGAGCTAAAAGAAGGTGAGAGTGTGGAGAATGGAGCAGAAAAAGGAGTATAATAGACGAATTTTAAATATTTTGGGATTTTCTTTTGGGAAGGAGATTTTGGAGTTTCTTCAAGATGATGATGTAATTGAGGTAATGCTAAATCCTGATGGAAAACTTTGGATAGATACTTTAAGTGGTGGCCAAAGAGATACTGAGCTTTTTGTAGATGCAGACACAGCTATGAGAATCATTAATACTGTGGCAACTCATGTAAAAACTATAGTGGATGAAAGAAATAGTGGACTAAGTGCAGAGCTTCCAGAAACAGGATTTAGATTTGAAGGGCGAGTTCCACCAACTGTGAAAAACCCCAGTTTTACAATAAGAAAGATGTCAACTCTTGTATTTTCTCTAAGGGATTATGTGAATATGGGGTGTTTAAAAGAGAGCCAACTAAGTATTATAGAAAAAGCTATTCATGATAGAAAAAATATACTTGTGGTTGGAGGAACAAGTAGTGGGAAAACAACATTTGTCAATGCTTGCATAGGTAGCATAAAAAAAGATGAGAGGTTGCTTATTTTAGAGGACACAAGAGAGCTACAAAGCCTTTGCCCAAATACAGTTTTCTTTAAAACTTCTGATTATACATCGATGACAGACCTTTTAAAATCAACTATGAGATATAGACCAGATAGAATTATAGTTGGAGAGATTAGAGGAAAAGAGGCTCTAGATTTACTAACAGCTTGGAACTCTGGACACCCTGGGGGTATATCAACTATTCATAGTGATTCAGCTATTGGTGGCTTAAGACAACTTGAGCAGTATATTGAAAGGGTATCTGTAAATAAACAGCAGGAGCTAATTGGAAAAACTGTTGATATTATTGTAGTTTTAAAAAGAGAGCGTGGCTTAAGAAAGGTAACATCTATAACAGAGCTGGTGGAGTTTAATAAGGGATATATTTTAAAAGAGTTCTAGGAGGAATTTATGAAAAAAAATAGAGTACCTGTTTGCCAAGGACTTATTAAGCCTCAAACAATTATGGGAGTTTCAAGAGAGGCTTTTATACTAAATATAACCTTAGGAGGTGTATTTTTACTAGCTTTAAAGCAACCGATACTACTGGTTATCAATTTTATTATTCACTTTATTTTAAGAGGAGTTTGTAAAAAAGATCCTCTGCTTATAAAGATTTTTTTTAAGAGATATAGCAAACAAAAAGACTATTTAAACGAGGGCTAATATGATAAGAGAGTATAAAAAATTAAAAGATAAGTTAAGCTATTATGTCCCTTGGGTACTGCTTGTAGATGAGGGAGTAGTTTTAAATAAAAATGGAACTTTGGAAAAAACTTTTAGATATAGAGGAAAAGATTTAGATAACGCCACAGAGGAGGAGCTAGAGTATATTGTGGCAAAAATAAATAATGTAATAAAAAGATTTGATAGTGGCTGGAGCATATTTGTAGAGGCTAGAAGAAAACGCAGTGATAGCTATGTAAAAAATGACTCTCATATTTTAGGATTACAAATTATTGATGAGGAAAGATATGGCCATTTTCAAAGTGGAAATCATTTTGAAAGCGAGTACTATTTAACTTTTGTGTATTTAACACCACTTGATAATAGAAAAAAATTGGGTGACTTTTTTGTGAAGAGAAAGGTTTCTAGAAAGAATAACTTAGATGAAGTGGTGGAAAAGTTTAAAAAAGAGTGTGGGGAGATATATGAGCTGTTAAAGGAGATTTTTTTAGAGATATATCCATTAAATGACGAGGAAACATACACCTATCTACACTCTTGTGTATCCCAGTATGAGGTGACAAAGGTTAAAATTCCAACTGTTCCAAACTATATGGGAAACTATCTATGTGATACTCCTATGATTGGTGGCTTAAAACCTCAACTTGGAGAAAAACATATGAGAACTATCTCTATTCTTGATTTTCCACAATATACAGAGGCTGGATTTTTCGATAGATTGAACCATCTGAATATAGAGTATAGGTGGGTAACAAGGTTTTTAACTCTTGGAAAGCAGGAGTCACTATCAATATTAAAAGGTATCTGGAACACCACTTTCCAAGGGAGACTATCTTTTCTTCAAAGAGTTTTAAATGAGTTTACCAATGGAGAAAAACATCTAAATGAAAATCGAGATGCCCTTGAAAAAGCTGAGGGTATAGATGATCAGATGAACTTAGTGAGAGGGGATTATCTATCTCAAGGATACTATGCTTGTACAATTATTGTTTTGGATTCTGATTTTCATGAGGTTGAGAGAAAGGCTGAGCTTATTTGTAAAACTATAAATGATATGGGATTTGTGGCAGTAATCGAGGGTGTCAATGGAGTTGAAGCCTATCTTGGAAGTAATCCTGGGGATATATATCACAATATTAGGCGACCAATTCTAAACTCTATAACTTTATCACACCTTATACCTTTAAACTCAGTTTGGGCAGGAGATAGGGAAAATAGACATTTGAAAGTTGATTCACTTATCTATACAGAAACTGAAGGGTCAACACCATTTCGATTTAATCTTCATGTGGGAGATGTGGGGCACACATGCATTGTAGGACCAACTGGAGCTGGAAAATCGGTGCTCTTAGGTGCTATAGCCAGCCACTTTTTTAGATATGATAACTCAAATGTATATTTCTTTGATAAAGATGGTTCAAGTAGAGTTCTTACATACTCTATGGGTGGACACTTTTATGATTTGGGAGAGGAGGATTTAAGTTTTCAGCCTCTAGGTGATGTAGATTCTGAAATAGAGTTAATGTGGGCTAACGATTGGATAATTGAGATATTTATCCAGGAGGGGATAGAGCTGACACCGCTACAAAAGGATAAAATATGGGAAGCTTTAAAACTTCTAGGCACAACTCCAAAAGAGTTTCGAACTTTAACAGCATTTTCTAACTATCTGAGTGATACAACATTAAAAGAGGCCCTTAGCAACTATATGATAACTGGAGCTTTAGGAAGATACTTTGATTCAGATAAAGAGAGTATACACTATGATAGGTGGCAGGTATTTGAAATGGGAAAGATTTTTAACAATAAGCAGGCTCTAATTCCACTTTTAAACTACCTTTTTCATAAGATAGAGAGAAGATTAGATGGTAGCCCAAGCTTAATTATACTAGATGAGTGCTGGATGTTCTTTGATAATGAGATGTTTTCAAATAAGATTCGCGAGTGGTTAAAGGTCCTTAGAAAGAAAAATACATCTGTTGTTTTTGCCACACAGGAGTTAGGAGATATTTTAAACTCTAAGCTTTTTACAACAATTTTAGATGCATGTAAAACAAAGATATTTTTACCTAATGTAAATGCTCAAGGGGAAAACTATATACCTATCTATGAAAAGTTTGGCTTAAATAGACGAGAGGTAGAGATTATAGCAGTTTCAACTCCAAAGAAAGAGTACTATTTAAAAAGTGAAGTTGGAGCTAGAAAGTTTTCTTTAGCACTACGTGAGAAAAGCTTGAAACTTCTTGCTTCTTCAAGTCAAGAGAATCAAAATCTAGCTTTAGAGATATATAAAAGATGTGGGAATAGAGATGAGTTTACAAAGGAGTTTTTAAATTTAAAGGATGGTGAGGTATGAGGAAAATTAGGAGTTTAGTGTTGCTTTTTATAATTTTAGGACTTTCAACTTTGGGAAAATCTATAAGTATAAAGGGATTTGGAGATTTACTAAATTTAGTTAAAACTATATCTAAAACTCAAACTGGGATGAATACAGAGCTATTGGACCAAGGGATAAAACAGGCAAAACAGATTGAAAATGAGATAAATATGATAAAAAACCAAGTTGAGAATTTAAAAAGACTTGGAAAAAATATAAGTGATGGAAATATAAACTCTTTAAGATACGCTTTAAATCAGGCTATTTCACTACAAGATCAAAGTAAGGGATTTATATATAATCAACAAGAGCTAGTTAATAGATATTGGGATATATATAAAAAGGACCCAGAAAATTTTGAAAAGAACACAGAGTTTACAGAGGAGAATCTTAAAAAAGTGGATAGAGAACTAAAAAAAGCCAAGGAGATGACACAATATGCTCTTTATGATTCTATGATAAACTCAGGTTTTACAGCACAACTTAAAAGTGATAAAGCAAACTTAGAAACTCTACTTAATGCCAGTAGCACAACAACTGGTGCCCTTCAAGCAATTCAAGCAACAAACAATCTACTTGGACAAACTAATACAATACTACTAGATTTAAAAAGTGTAATGTCAACAATGGTTAAGATGAACGCTTCTGTGGAATCTGTAAAGGTGACAGAGGACAATGCAAAGGAGAACAAACTTGATACTCTTGAAGCTGATTTAAAAAAATCTATGAATGAGGAGTTACAAAGATATGAGGAGTTAAAAAAACAGAAAGTAACGATTGGAGGCTGATTTAAATTTTAGACTTTTTAGTGGTTATAGGTGAGTTTAAAAATTTGAGCACAAGTATAATAAACAACCTAACTCCAACTGTTAAAAGTATGCTCTATATATTTTTAATGTTGGACTTAACTCTTTCCATGCTTTTCAATGAGGACGATGGAATGGGAATATTTATAACTCTTATGAAAAAAATTCTTCTCTATGGGTTTTTCATATGGATTATAACAAAGTATGGATATATTATAAAAACTATTTTAGATGGCTTTATACAACTTGGGAATTTAGCTTCTATTGGGGTGGCTTCAAAATCCCTTGAAACCTCTCCAGGAGTTGTATTTTCACTGGTTATGTCAAAGATAACACCAATATTTCTAACTGTTTCAGCTGGAGCTTTAGCTATGGATTTGGCTTTAATTGAAAGTTTGCCAATAACTCTTTTTCTACTTGGAAGTAGCCTTGGAATTGTGGCAGGACTTATAGCTCTAGAGATAGTTATTATCTTTATAAAGTTTTATCTTACAACAGCACTGGCTTTTGTACTTATGCCTTTTGGAGTTTTCTCTAAAACTAGAGAGGTGGCCACAAAGGGACTTCACTCTCTTCTTTCCCAAGGAGTAGAGATTATGGTAGCTGTTATAATTATAAACTTTTTTAATAGGTATATTGAGAATTTTTTAATGTTAGATTCTATAGATGATAAAAATCCCATTGGACTTATAAATAACTTGGTGATAGTTATATTTTTCTTTTTACTAATAACAAGAATTCCAATTATAGTTTCAACACTTTTAACTGGATCAATAAGCAATCTATCTCTTACTGATTCTGGAATAAGAAATGCTTCTGGTAACTTAAATCGTGGGAATATTGGAAAAGCCGGTTCTGAGATAAAAAATATGGGTGAAAAGGTTTATTCTGCATATAAGAAAGCTACTGGTGGTTAGCATGAGAAGAAAAATAGGTATTATAGCAACCTCTTTACTACTTTATCTCTTTGTAAAAGAGCTAAGTAGTAGATATTTTGTTTTAAATCTATCTCCCAGTATGGAAAAAGGTATCTATCTATTAAAGGAGATTGATGAGTTAAAAAAAGGGGACGTTGTAGTTTTAAATATCCCCTTAAATATTGAAGAAACCCTTTATTCTAGAGGGTATCTGCCTAAAAATATAAAGACACTTTTAAAAGAGGTGGTAGCAGTAGAAGGGGATTCTATTAAGGTAGATCACAATAAACTATATATAAATGGTGAGTTTAAAGGGGATATTGCTGAGGTGGATCCAAAGGGTAGGAAGTTAGTTAGTTTTGTAAAAGCTGGAGTTTTAAAAAGTGGTGAGGTTTTTCTTCTAGGAAGAGGAAAAAATAGCTTTGATAGCAGATATTTTGGAGCGGTGGAAAAAAGTGAAATATTAAAAAAAACTATTTTAATAAAGGAGTTTTAAATGGATTATAACCAAGAGAGATTAGAAAAGGAAGTTATTTTAGAGCAGTTAGATAAAATAGAAAAGCTTATAGTAGAGCATGAGGAGAATACAAAATATTTAAGAGAAAGTATTGTAGAATCCTTTTTAAACTATTGTAAATGCAAGGATGTTAAAGAACTACTGGAAAAAGATGAGTTTGAAGACTTAATATCGTCATATAAAGAGGTAGAACCATGAGCATACTTAAAGAATTGGGAGGAGAAAATGAATTAGAGTTAAAAGAAAACCTTAAATATAACTTAAAAGAGAGTGAAAATTTGGCGTCTATAATTAATTATATGGGAAAAGTTAGAAATTCAGAGAAAATTATGCTAAAAAGCTTCAATGATGTAGCTAATATTTGTGAGTACTTTAGAGACCCAGATATTAATATAAAATATGGAGATATGGTGCTGCTATCTTTAAATGCTAATAACGAAGTGGAAAGCTTTAAAAAATTAGAAAGTAATGTTTTAGAAAATGATTATGAAGAGATAGAAAATAACGTTTTAAGAGCAGCTTTAAGTGAGAGATTTGCTAAAGGTGGAATACTTTTAGTAAATAGTGATAACTTTGAGTATTCAGGTTACTTTAGAGATACTTTAGATGATATGGGATATAATCTTGTTGACAGTGTGGGCATAGATAAAGAGGATAAAGTGGCATCTTTCATCAATGATGGATATGAGAGAATCTTAGAATATAAGGAAGTTCATAAAACAGTGTTGGAGAGTTTAGAAAAAGCAAAAGATAGAAATTATAGTGAAAAAGAGAAAAATCTAGTTAATATATTTAAAGCTCACGGGTATAAGGTTAAAAATTATGAGGATATTGTAAAAGAGATAAAGAATGAAAAAAACTCAGAACTGAAGGTTTTAAAAGATACAATTGATGATTTTTTAGCAAAAAAGGTTGAAAGAATGAGATATAGTGGCGACTTAAAAGAGCTTGCACACTATGTAAGAGCAGAGCTAGGGGAGAAAGATTATGAGGTTTTTAAAGTTCTTTGCTTAGACAAACAAAATAACATTATTAAAAATAGTAATCTTTTTTATGGAACTATAGACCGTAGTGCAGTTTATCCTAGAGAGATACTAAAACTAGCCCTAGATAGTGAAGCTCACTCTGTAATGTTTATCCATAACCATCCTTCAGGAAATCTAACTCCTTCTAAAAAAGATATCAGTTTAACTCAAGAGATGGGAGACATGTTAGAAAGAGTTGGATGTAGATTAGTTGATAGTGTAGTTATTTCAAGAGAGGGATATACCTCAATGAGAGAGGACAATCTAGCTACCTTTAGTAAACTTACAGAAAAACCAAATCCTGTTTCAATTGAACTTGAAAAAGAGCCTCTAATAGAAACACCTAGAGTTGAAAGAAATGAGATAAAAGAAAAAGAGCTAGCATTTAAAAGAGATACTGAACTTTCTCCTGTGGAGGAAAAATTTATTAAAAGGTTTTTAGAAAGGTGTGAAAAAGGAGTAAATCCAGTAAAAAACGAGGTACTGGGACAACTATTTAATCCTGTAACAGGAAATGAATATAAGGGGTTAGATGCACTAGTGCTTTTAGAAAAAAGTAGCGAAAAAGGATATATGGATTCAAGGTGGCTAACACTAAATGAAGCTGATAGACTAGGCTACAGTATTAAAAAAGGTGAGAAAGCTACAACTTTGGAAAAAACAATTTTAAGGGATAAGGATGGAGAAGTTCTTACTAAAAATCGATATGAAAATCTATCTGTGGAGGAGAAGGTAGCTTTTTTTAAAGAGAGTGTTCAAAGGGATAAAATTCGAATCCATCTATTCAATGGTGAACAGATAGAAAACTTTCCAAAGTTAGAGAAAACAATTGAAAGGGATGTGGATAAACTACTAAAAAATATTCCTTGTAAAATTGAGGAAAGAGCTGGAGATTTAAGCTATTACGATAGAGCACATGACACAATTGTAATATCTCAAAATTTAAAGGGAAAAGATAGAGAGGTTGAACTTTTAAAACAGTTTATAAATAGCACTTCACACCCAAATAGACTGGATAGAGAGTATAATATTTTATCTAAAAACCACTACAAAGAGGAGTTTATAAGTAGTGTTGCTCTGACTCTTTTAAAAAATCATTTGGGACTTGAAAACAGTGAGAAAGGTAGCTATGTATTTAAAAGAGTTGGAAAAGAGTTTATGGATAAACCGCAGGAACTATACGAGATTTTAAAAAGCAGCGAAAAGGTGGCCCTAGGAGTTTTAAATAGTGGTAGGCTAGAAAGAGATGACTTTAAAGATTTAAAGGTAAAACTGAACTTTTCTGAAGTGGATTTTAAAGTTAAAGATGGGACTACTTTAGAGGGAGTTGAAGGGTATAGACTCCTTTCAAAGATACTTTTAAAGGATAAAGAGATAGAAAGAAATTTAGAAGAGAGAAGAAATGTGGATTTTGAAATAGAGTGTAAAAGCTTTAAAAGTGGAAGAGTTCGTGTGGAGTTGGGAGCTTTAGAGTTTGGAGGGCAGGAAGAGGTGGCCAAAGGTCTAGAGTATAAGTTTAAAAGTATAGTTAAAGAGATAGAAACTAATGCAGATAGATATATTTCACCTTTTATTAATCATAAAAATATAGAGAGTGAAAAAAGTGAGGTGTTAAGATTAAATAGAAGCTTTAATAGGCGAGCTATGAACTTTTGTGAAAAAATTATGACAGATGAAAAAGAGAGAAGTTTAGATTTAGATAAAAGTATAAAGATGGAAAAGTTAAATCCTTGGAAAAAGTTTCAAGAGGAGAGAAGAGAGCGTGGACAAAGTTTAGGTAGGGAGAGATGATATGGATTTAATAATAGCTGAAAAAAAAGGGGTAGCTGAAGCTATAGCAGAGGCTTTAGGTGGCTTTGAAAAAAGTGCTGGATATTTTGAAAGTGAAGGTTCTATTTTAACTTGGGCAAGTGGACACCTTCTTGAACTTAAAGAACCTCAAGAGATAGATGAAAAGTTTAAAACTTGGAAAATACTAGATTTACCTATAAAAATTGATGAAACTTGGGAGCGTAGACCAAAGTTTTATAACGTAGGAAGTGGGTTATCAAAGGAGGAGAAAGAGCGATTAGAAAATAGTCAAAAAGTTATAGATAGACAACTGGGGTTAATTGAAAGATTTTTAAAAAATAAGGAGATTAAAAAAGTGATTCATGCAGGAGATCCTGATTCTGAGGGGCAACTGCTAATTGATGAACTAATAGAGTATTTCAGCTGTAAAAAACCAGTTATGAGGGTACTAATAAATGATAATAACGCTAATAAAGTGAGAGAGGCTTTTAAAAAGATGGAACCTAATGAAAAATATGTACCCCTTGGAAAAGCTGCTTATGCTAGGAGTTTAGCTGATATGTACCTTGGGGTTAATGCTAGTAGATTTTTTACACTAAAAGCCAATATGAATGAGGGAAGAGTTGTTGTGGGAAGAGTAAAAACTCCCGTTCTTGGACTAATTGTAAATAGGTATTTAGAGATTAAAAATCACGTAAAATCTTGCTACTACATCTTAGAAAAAAGCGTAGAGGTTGTAAAAAAATCAAATACTCAAGAGAAAGAGGAGTATATAAGGGCCATTGAGAGATATGAAAAAGAGTTTTTAGATGAAAGTCGAAAAAAGGTAGCTTTGGAAAATTTAGCTGATGAGTTTACTAGATTAAATGAAAGAGTAAGGTTAAAGTTAAATCTTGTACCACCTAAGGAGATTTTGTCAGATGGAAAAGTTGTTGATAAAGTTCTACTAGAGGAGTTAGATAAAGAGATAAATGGAGTTCAAAGATTGATAGTATCTAAAGAGATAGTTAAAAAAGAACCTCCTCTGCCATTTAATTTAATAGAGCTACAACAGTATTGTAATAAAAAGTGGAGCTATGAAAGTGATAGAGTTATGAGAGTAACTCAAGATTTAAGAGATAAATATAAAGCTATAACTTATAATCGTTCTGATTGCCAGTACCTATCTTTAGAACATTTTAAAGAGGCACCAGAGGTTATGGAAAGAGTTTTTAAAAATCTGGGCATTAAAGTGAAGAATATGGATTATACAAAAGTTTCAAAGTGTTTTAATGATGAGTTGGTAACTGCACACCATGGAATAATACCTACAAATACAACTATAGATTTAAAAAGACTGACTGAAGAGGAAAGAAATATCTATGAGATTATCTGTAAGTACTATATAGTTCAGTTTTTAGGAGCTATGATTATGGAAAAAACTTTGGGAGAGGTAAGAGTTGTAGACAGTTTAATACTTAAAGGTACATCTAGTAAAACACTGGACTATGGATATAGGGAGTTTTTAGATGAGAGAGACTCTGAAGAGGAAAAAGAGGAGAGTAGCTCTTTAAGCTCATTATATAGTGGAGAATACGAGTGTGAAATTATAGGTGGCAAAATACTAGAAAAGGAAACGGCACCTAAAAAACAGTATACTGAGGCCTCTCTATTAAAGGATATGACATCTATATCAAAATATGTAAAAGATATTAGATTAAAAGAAGCTCTAAAGGATAAGGATAAAGGAAAAAAAGGGGAGAGTGGTGGCATAGGAACTCCTGCTACTCGTTCCACTGTTATAAAGGATCTTTTTAGAGATAGGTATGTGGAGTTAAAGGGAAAGGAGATAGTTCCTACAGAGCTTGGATTAAAGGTTTATGAGTATATAGCTGATGAGGTTAAAACTGCCAATGTAACAGCTGAGTGGTGGCTGATACAAAGGGAGATAGAGGAGGGCGCAAGTGTATCTAAACTAGTTCGAAAGGTTGAAAAGGACTTTTTAGATATTATGTCAAAGAGTTACGAAAAGTTAGAGCACGGAGAAAGAGTTAAAGAGACTATTGGAGTTTGTCCTAAGTGCCAGGGAGATATAACAGAGTCTAAAAAAGCTTATAACTGCTCTTGTGGGTTTATATTTTGGAAAAATGAGGCTATATCTTTAAAGAGGTTTCAAGAGCTTATAAAGGAAAAGACTATTAGTGTAAAAGGGTTAAAGAGTAAGGCTGGGAAAAGTTATAACGCAAAGATAAAACTAAAAGCTAATTACGAGGGATTTGAGATAGTGGAGTTTTTGAAGAGTTAGGAAAAGAATTATAAAAAATAAAAAAAGGAATTTTTTGAAAAAAATTGCAATTTTTATTCTCATGTGGACAAAATTTCTATTCAAAGTTGAAAAGTGAGGTATACTATTAATATGCTTCATACGGGGAAAAAAATAAAAATTATTGAAATAGAGTGGACATTTAAGCTAAAAAATTTATTTGTTTTATATTATAATTTTTATTAGATAAACTAGTCAAAAGGCATGCTTAAATGAAAAAACTGTTATAATATTTTTATGTAAAACTTAGGAGGGATTAAATGAGACTTTTAACAATTTTTAAGGATTTGAATGAAAATTTTTTTAATCAAGCTTTAGATATTTTTTCTATTGAAGAGAATTCAGAAGATTTAGCAGCTAAAAAACTAGAAACAGCATATTATACAAATATGAAGCTAGTTTATAAGCAACTTCCTTTTGATGCTGATATTTTCTTAAAGAAAGTTTTAAAAGATGGTAGCATTAGAAAAGATGATACTTTATATGACAATATTGAACGTATCTCTAGATTTGGTTTAATCAAAGTATCTGAAGAGAATAAAAATTCTGATGTTACTAAGCTCTCTTTTGATAGAAATTTTATAGTACAATTTTTACAATTCTTAGAAGATAATCTAGAAATAAAGTTAAGAGATCAAGAGATTAAAGAGGTTATATTGGGGGCGTTATTAAGTCATGGTATGATGAAATCTACTGAAGTTACAAAGGTTTTAGTTAAGGTAAAACTCATTGCTCAAGGAGAAATGGAATGGTTGGAATTATTCCATTTTTATATGACTAAAATTAAAGAGAATGAGATTCAAATGTTTCAAAATAATACTGGAATAATGTATCTTGCTTCATCTCCAGTTTATAACTCATGGAAAGAACCATTTTATGTTAAACCTAAAGTATTTCACTCTAAAGAAATTTATAAATATTTAGGTCGTATTTTAGAAGCTCCTGAAATAAATAATATTATAAAAGAAGTTGAAAATTTAGGAGTTAAAAATCACTCATTAGATTTGGATATTGTTTCAAACTTAATTAAAGAAACTCCTTTTGAAAAAACTCTTGAACAAATTGAAAATAAAGTTGGACAGCCAATAATAAATAATGCTCTTTTCAAGCATAATTTAGCTAAACTTTATAATAAAACTCCAATTATTTCAAAAGGTGGACTTATTAATCCTAATAGAGTTGCTTTATCTTGAAGAAATTAAAAAAATAAACATATATGATAAAGTACTCTTAATAGCATATTGAATTTATTTTATATAAAATATATGGAGGTATAGTGTTTGTAAAATTTTCTAGAATATGATTTAATATTTAAAGGATATTTTCATTTATTTTCGAATAGATGTCTAATTAAAATTAGTTGTCTTTTGGGGTATTTTTTATTCTTTATATTGGAATAGGAGGATGATAATGAAAAAATTATTCTTAATGTTTTTAATTGTATTCCCATTTGTTTTTGCTTCTGGCACTTCTGATGAAGAGATTCAAAAATATCAATGTGGTGTGTGTGGTTACACTTACAACCCTGCAAAAGGAGACCCTAAGGCTAATATTCCTCCTGGAACTTCTTTTAAAAACCTTCCAGATAATTGGAAATGCCCAAGCTGTGGTGAATCTAAAAGTGTTTTTAAAAAGAAATAAAATATTGTAAATTAACTTCTTAGTTATCAAATTTTAAATGTTTAAATGGGCTATCTTAGATATTAAGATAGCTTTTTTATTGATTAAAAAAGGAATTAAAGAGAAATAGCGAAGTTAAGTATTAATTAATTTTAATATAATTTTTATTTGTATAAGAAAGGTTGTGAATATGGAAAATGTTGAAACTATTTTTTATGGAAGTGAAAAAAAGGACTATTTAATTGTTAAAATGAAAGGTGAGAAAAAACTTAGAGTTTTTTTAAAAAACAAAGAGATTTTTCTAGAAGAAACATTTATTTATAATATCTATTCTTCTCAAATATCAAAGCTAACTTTTAAATTATCAATAATTTCAAATTGTTTTTATTTTAAAAATATAAAAATGCAAAATATTTATTACAACATGATTGCTTCAGTTATTTTTTTATGTTTAATTTTAAATGAGTCTAATCAAAATGAATTAAAAAAAGAGATAAACAATAAAATTAGTTATATTGATGAACAATTAACTAATGAAATAATTTCAAATAATAAATTAGCTTACCTATTTACTTATATATTATATTTTGCTATTACCTTAATCATAATTTTAATTATTAGATTTAAATTTGGTAAATTTGATGATAATTTACTAACAACTAATGTTTATTTTCTTCTGAGTATGAATATAATTATGGCTGGAATAGGAGGATTAATTGCTCTTTATTATAGACTTACCAATACTGAAGCCTTTAAATACTCTTTTCTACTACGAAATTATATAATTCTTTCTTTAGTAAGAGCATCTTATTCTACTTGTGTAGGAATATTGGTTTATTACATTTACAATCCAGAATTACGTAAATCACATCTTCCCATGTTTATAGTTGCAATGGTTTTAGGATATAGTACAAAATATCTTCCTTCTATTTTTAATAATGCTATAAAAAATAAATTAGATAAAAAATAAAAATATAATTTAAAATTAATTAAAATTTTCTTAAACAAGAAAGGTTGGAAATATGGAAAATATTGAACATATTTTTTGTGGAAATGAAAAAAGTAGTTATATGATTCTTAAAATGAAAGATGAAGAAAAGCTTAGAATTTTTTCAAAAAATGAAGAGATTTTTTTAGAAAAGGAAGAGCATTCTTGTGTGTATTGTTCTGAAATTTCAGAAATTCTTTTTAAATTGACAATAGTTCTAAATTCTATACAATTTAGAAAGAAAGAAATCCAAAATATTTATTATAATTTGATTGCCTCAGTTATTTGTCTATGTTTAACTCTTAATAAATCAAATGATTCTAATTATGATGAATTGAAAAAGAATATAGATGATGAGCTTAATTATATTTCTGATAAATTAGACGATGAAATAATAGCAAATAATAAATTAATTTATTTTCGAACTTATATTATTTACTTGGTAGTTTTTACATTAGTTTCAATAATAATTTCAAGAATATTTTTAGTATCAGATTCAAACTCAATTAGTTTAATTTTTGATGATTCAATATTTAGTGATCCATTATTTAGCGACTCAATATTTAATAATTCAGTATTTATTGATTCAACGTTTATTGATAATTTAAACTTAATTAAGGTATTAAATTCAAATAAAGTAGAATCAGGAATGATAAGTATTATAAAAAGCATGTATATATCTACTTTAGGAGGATTAATTGCACTTTATTTTAAAATGAGTGATAAGCAATTTTTTAAATCCACTTTTTTAACTAAAAATTATGTGCTTTTTTCATTGATAAGAGGAATTTATTCAACTTGTGCGGGAATAGCTGGATATTATATATTTATAAATTTTTTAAGTTATCTAGATAATACTAAAACGATAGATGAATCACAATTGTATATTTTTGCTGCAGCTTTAGGGTATAGTACAAAATTTATTCCTTCTTTTTTTAATAAAATTTCAGAAGAGAAATTGGATAAAAAGGAAAGTTAAATATTATTATATAAAAAAAGATCCTATAATATGGAGTTGTTTTTTACATGTCCATCCTATAGGATCTATTTTATTATTTTAGAATAAAGGTTCTATCAACAAGGTTATCAACTTCAACCCTACCAGTAATTATACAACTAAACATATGATTAAAAAAAGCTTCTTCAACTAAATAATTGTGACCCATGAGATCTTTTTTATTGATTTTTTTAGTAGTGTCATAGTCATAATTATTGATATTATCACAATCAATAGAAAAAACATTTTTTTTACATTTCTCAATATTCTCTGGGCCGGTATGCCCTAATCTTCTAGAAGCAAGACCATTTGCTAAATTTGCAACCTTACTTCCCCTTAGTGCTAAATCATCAGCAGAAAAGTAAACTACTACATTTCTAGAGAAATCTGATATATGTTGTCCTTGTTTACCGATTTCTAAAGATTCATTTTCTATATCAGCAGCAACAAGAAAAGTATTTCTTGAAACTAAAGGAACCCCTTGACGTTGATAATATTTTTGCCATTCAAATAAAGCTTGTCTAAGAACTCTATTTCCCATGGAATGAGCTAAAATATTTATTCTTTTTAAACAAGGAATATCTTGATTTTCATCTGTTTTCCCCCATTTTAAAAAATCATTTAAGGCATTAACTAGTGATGTAGCAGATCTATCAGCAGCAACTTGATCATCATAATAATCTTTAATTTTTCCTGGATCATTATCACAAGGCCAAATAAAAGGGACTACAAGAACCTCTTTATCTTTTTTCAAATCACATAATTTTTGTAATTTAATGGTTTGCTCGAAAATTTCTTCAGGAGTATTACTGTAACCATGAATAAAAAATAATAAACTTTTATATGAAGAATTTTTAAGTTCCCTAAAAAAATCACTCCATTCAAGAAGAGAGTATTTCGTGGCACTATTTTTCTTACAAAAGAAGATGATTTGACTTGGATCAACATCATCTAAGTTAAAAGTAAAATTTTTTAATTTTGGATTTTTAAAATCTTCGACTGGATAACGATTTGTTAAAAATAACATATTAAACCTCCGTTTAAAAAGAAATAACTACGTATGTACTTACTACTTTAGATAATCTTAATTTCTTTTTTTGAAACCTTAAAATTTTTGTAATACATAGAAATAGAAATAAAAAATTCTAGAGAGGACAAAATCTCTATTCAAAGTTGAAAAATGAGGTATACTATTAATATACTTCACACGGGGAAAACAAAAATAAAAAATTCGGAGGTATCAAATGGGGATTTTAGAAAATTTGGAGAATTTAAAAAAAGAGGATTTGGAAAGAGTTATTGAGTTATTTTGTATTGAAAAAAATAGAAATAATGAAAAGGTGTTTCAGGAGATTGAAAAGGTATATTTAGAAAATTTGGGGAAATTATATCATTATCTACCTATAGAAACTCATAATTTTTTAGAGCTTTATTTTGAAAATAATGGAGTAGTACCAGATTCAGAGAGTTTATTTGAATGTGTTATGAACTTTGAAAGGCTTGGACTTTGTCCAGTTGAAGAAGATGAAGATAGCGAGTTTATAAAAATTGATTTAGATACTAAAATTGCAAAGCCTTTATATGACTTTTTAAATAATAATAAAGAGTTAATATCTAAAGAGATTGAGTTGTATAATGTTGTGTCTGGAATTTTAAATACTTATTTAGGATTAAAGTTTACAGATTTTTTAGAAATCTTAAAAACTTTAAATATATTTAAAGCTGAGCATGAGATAATGGATTTTCTTAAATATAAAATAGGTAGCGATATATATGATTTTTACTTTAGCCCTAATGATGAACTATTTATAGCTAATAGGTATATTCATAATTCAGAGGATATAATTGAGAAAGTTCTTTCATACAAAGGGGAGAGAAAGATCCACTCTTTAAATCAATATATAAACCTATCTTATGACAATATAATAGAGGATGAAATAGAAAATATTTTAAGCACTATTAATTCAGAGGATATAAGTGATTATGATGATGCTTATATAGGATTTTATTTAATAAGAAATGCTCTGTTTGATTTACCTTGTGAAGATTGTTTGAAAGATATTAAAAACATGGTACCTGCAATTGATACTGATAATTATATTATAAAAGAGAATATTGTTAAGTTTTATAATAAGGTTCCACTAGCTTTTGAAGGTGGAGTTATAAAACCTAATAGAGTAACAGTATAAAAGAAAAAGCACCTAGAAAGAATAGATTATTCTTAAACTAGGTGCTTTTTTAATTTCAATTAATCATCATCCTCATTCTCATCATCGTCATCATCATTTTGATCTCTATTTTCTTTGTCATCATTTTTAGTGGGAATAATGAAATCTCTTCCAAATTTATCAATTTCATTAACGATATTTTCATTTAGAGATTTAACTTTATTCTCAATTTTTTCAGAAATAGACTCACTATAATTATCAAGTAAAGATTCTAAATCTTCAGCCTGTAAACTAGTAAAAATAGTTGTAATCATAATAAATATAAAAATCTTTTTTTTCATATAAACTCCTTTAAAAAATTACCTATGTTATATATTATACCAATAAAACAAAAGAAATAATAGTATGAATCAAGAAAGAATAGTTTATTTTATATAAACTAATATAGCTTTTTTAATTTTAAATATATATTTAAAAATATATATTTTTAAAATATAAATATAAACTAAAGTTTTAAATTTTATCTTATATTTTTTTACAATAATAATTGTTAATATATATAAAAGGAGTTGATAAAAATGAATATTTTAGGCATAAATTTTGGAGTTTTTAAAAAAAACTATTCTGATGAAGGATTTTGGAAAAAAATAGGAGCAACGTTTAAGCTTGTAGGTTTAAAAGGGATTTATAGGGCTTTAATACTCTATTATGTTTTACAAAAGAAAGAAATAAAGAAATCTGAAAAAATTCAAATTATAGGAGCATTAGGTTATCTTATAACGCCAATTGATTTAATTCCTGACTTTATACCACTAAAGGGTTTTTTGGACGATATTATAGTGCTGTGTTTTGTGAATGAAAAAGTTAAAAGATATATAGATAAAAAGGTGGAGTTTGATGCTTTTTACAAACTTTGTAATTTATTTGAATTGACACCAGAAGATATCGAAATTTTAGAGATATAGGATAGTTTATAATACGTATGAAATAAATGAAGATTATTGCAATCAATTAATTGGCATGACTTTGAATGTCTAAATAACTTAAATGAAACAATCCTGAACCTACTAAAGATTCAGGATTGATAAGTTAGATTGTTTTTGTAGTTTTTCTTAAAACTATTATTTTTAATACAGCTAAAGAGGTAACTCTAAATGCAGGTGCAGCTAAGTCATTTAATGTCCAACCAATTGCAAGTGGTGTTACTGCAAAAGATAGAACCTTACCAATTGTAAGTTTTTGTGCAGAAGATTTTGCTGCTGTTTTTGCAGTAGTTTTAAAAATTTGTTTCATTATAATATTATTAACTAAATTAAAAAATTGTTTTCTAAAAATTATACTTATATTTGAAAGATTTAAAAGAACAGCTCCTAAATTACTATCCTTTATGCTAAATTCAGATAGATTTAAAGAGTTTAAAAGGTTATCTTTATCTTTAGAAGAAAGTTCTGAAATATAGCTATTTATAATCTTAGTTAAAAGTTTTTCTTCTATAATTTCAGTTGTATCTTCTTTTTCAAATTTAACACCAAATTTTTCAGAAACATCTTTTAAAATTTCATTATATAAAATACCTTTATTTCCTCTGTATAGATTTGCAAAGGAATTTCCTCCATACAGTTGAAATTCACCAGCTATTTCTTTCCAAAAAAGACTGTATCTTCCAGGAAAATTTTTTACTTTTATATTTTTAGATAAATTTTCACTGATTCTTTTATTCTCTATCATAGGAAGAGTATTTATATCCTTATTAAAGAATGGTAGCTTAGTTTCATTATCATAAACTAAAATATCATATAAATCTTTTAAATCCTCATTTTTGCAAAATTTTAAAAAATTTAAATCTGGATCCTCTGAATAAAAAGTACAGATTCCAAAATTCTTTTCAATTTCTAAATAGTCACTCGTTTCATCTTTGTAAGTTTCTTCCTTTTCATCGTAAAATTTATTTTCAATTCCTGAGTGCTTTTTAAAAAGAGAAGTATTCATTAGGTTATCTATATTAAAATCATATCTACGAGAATTTGTATAGTTTTTAAAATTATTATCTACTTTTAATAAAAGGTTAAAAGCGCTGACTAAATTATCTCTAACTTCAAAAGTAGATATTTTTTTACCGGTATAATGAACTCCTTTATTAGCAATCACTCTTATACTATGAAGAGTTTTAATTGAATCTTTACATAGATATTTTTTTTCATTTAAAAAATTAATAATTTCAAAAGGATTGGGTGTATCTTTTTCAAAAGCTTCTAAGTTATTAATTTTTAACTTTTCTAGAAAATCTTGTAAAAAAATCTCTAAAAAAAGTCTAAAATGTAGAGCAGTTTCATTAGTAGAAGTTGTACGGATACATTTCAATTCGGCTAATCCAAGATTTTTGATATATGGTTTTTTATAATTTTCGTATAAAATACAAAAGTTTGTGGTCATAAAAAAGTTCCCCCTAAATGTATAATTACTATTTAAATAGTACTGATTTATTATAATATATTACCTTATGAAAATCAATATTACTTAATTATATGATATAATAATAGATGAGGTGATAAAGTTGGCAGAGGGAAAAATAATAAAAGTTTATTTAGATAGACATACTCTTGAAATTTTAGAAAAGGATATGGAGTCTTTTAATATTGTTACAAAAAATTCTTTAAATAAAAGTAAAATGGGAAATATGATATTTAAAGCATTAAATTCAAAAGTTGAATTGGAACAAAATGAGATGTTAGAGTTTTTTACTGAAGAGATAAAAGAAAAAAAGTTATTAAAAAGAGATGTTTTTAAGAAAGAGTATGAGTTAGAGATAAATAATAATTTAAAAGAGATACATAGAAATATTATAAAAAGTTATTTTGATAAAAAAGTAAAAAATATTAAGATTAAAGATTTTTTTTATTTTAGATTAAATAATGAAAACTCAGAATATTTTGAAATTTTAGAAAATGAACACCCAGAAGAAAAAATAAATGTAACTATATTTTTTAGAAGATTATTTTTAGAGTATAGTAGATATAGTCAGTATGAAAGAGAAAAGTTATTATTTAAAGAAAATTATAATGATTTAAAAAGAGCTATAAAGGGTAGCAATTATATAAATATAAAGATAACGGGATTAAAAGAAAATATTAAGTGTAGACCTTTAGATATAAAAAACAATAAAGATGAGCAAAATAACTATTTAATAACCTCTAATGGAGTAGAGATTCGAACAGTTAAGCTTTGTAAGATAGAGCGTATATTTATAAGTCATGAGAGGTTTGAAAAAAATAGCATAGAAAATAGGTTCTTATTAGAGATTGATAAAGAGTTTGATCCTTTTACTTTAAATAAAGATATAATAAAACTAAAACTTACACAAAATGGAGAGCTACTTTATAAAAGGTTGCAACATAACCGTCCTAAAATAAAAAAGATAACTGAGGGTATATATAGTTTAACGACATCTAAAGACAAAGTATTTAGTTATTTTTTTAAATTTGGAAGAGAAGTTGAAATACTTGAACCAGAAGATTTAAGAGAAAGATTTAAAAATGAATTGATAGAAACTTTAAAAAATTATGGTTTATAAAATATAAACTATAATTTTTTTATTTTTTTGTATAAACATATGTTTTATAAAGTTTTTTGTTTTAAAAATATAAACTAAAATAAAGTATAAAATCTTATTAAAAAAGAAATTTTTAAATGATATTATATAACATATAAAGATTAAATTTAGGGAGGTATTAAAATGAATAAATTAATTGGAGTAGCAGTGAAAAGTGTAGTTGGGTTCGGAGCAAATCTAACTGAAAAATCAACGATAGTATATTTGTCAAAAGGAGCAAGTAGAGCTGCTGTAGCAGGAGTTTGTGGTACTACGTTGATGGGAATGACAGTTATAGTTGCAGGAACTTATTTAATATCTAAAATAATTGAAGAGAAAGAAATCGAAATTAAAATTGGAAACTTTGAGATAAAAAAATAAATTTTGATAATGTTATTAGGAGGAGATATGGGGTTATTTTTTTTAGGAGTTCTATTAGGAGTAATATTGACGATAGTTATAATTGTTTTAATATTATTTTTTATGTATAAAAATGAAAAAAGAATATGTGAAAAGTCAAGTTTAAATTTTGATATAGTTGATGATAAGATAAAAGAGATTATATATTTAGAAGAGAATAGATTTATAGATTCTACCAATTTAAATCAAGGATTTTTAGAAGGGTTTGAAGTTTTTAAAAAAACTTTTTTAGATTTAGCTAGGAGTATATCTAAAGAGTACAATCCCGACTCTAAACATCCAGAGTTTGAACTGACATTAATAGAACTTTTAGAGATAAATAAAGCAACTTCAGAATATTTAATACAAAATTTAAATGAAAAACCTTTCGTTATTCTAAAAAACGTAAGAATAGCTCAGTTAATGGAGGGAAATATAAAATTAAATTTAGTTAAAGATTTTTTAGAAAATCATAAATATGGTAACTTAATAAAAGTTTCAACTAAACATTGGGGAAAAATTTCAGTAGTAAAAGATATTTACAAAATGGTAACTTCACCTGGAAAAAAAATATTAGCAGATTTAGCTGTAGGATGTACTAAATATAGTTTAAATTATATTTTAAGAGGAGTTGGAGTAAAAGCTTTAGAAAAAGCTGGAAAAGAATTGAATACAGTATATTCTGGGAAATATTACAAAGACGGAGGAAAATATGAATAAAAATAATGGAATTATAAAAGAGGAATTAGAAATAAAACTAGAAACTTTAAAGCAGAAAAGAGATGAAGTAGATAGTTTAATATATAAATATGTAGCGGGAGCTACTCTAGTAGGAGGAAGCCCTATTCCTTTTGCAGATGCCCCAATTTTAATGATGGGACAAATAAAAATGATTGGCTCGATTTTTGAAGCTTATGAGATAGAGTTTAGTCCTACAAAAGAGGTTTTATTTTCTTTAATTTTAAATAGAATGGTTTCTCAAGGAGCTAAATATGTAGTAAAATATGCTTTGAAAAAATTGGCAGTTGGTGTGGGAGCAGTTGTAAGTGCAAGCATGGCAGGAGCAGTAACTTATACAATGGGAAAGGCAGTTTCAAAGGTAGCGTATGAACTGAAAGAAAGTTCTTTAAAAAGTGGAGAATTTGAAAAAAATATTAATAAAATAAATAAGTTGATAGATGAAAGTATAGCTTTTGCTTTTAAAGAAGCCGAAAGTGTAGGAACAGATTTTTTAAAAAATAAATTGATAAATAAAGATAAATTAGTTGTTAGGTAAAAAACTTAAGGAAGAATTAGGTGATAAAAATTTTAAAATTTTATTAAGTGAAGTTAAAGAGAAAATCAGATTTAGTATATTCTAATTCCTCTTCTAACTTACTTTAATTCTTTTTTTGTTTTTCTTCTTCAGACATATTTCTTCTCATAAATACTTTCTCTTGAAGAAATTTTAAAAAAAATAAAAAAAATTTCTAATAGATTCTAAGTCAACATATATGTTATTATAATCCTATATGATAAGGTGGTATTAAGGAGGAATTATGTTAATATCAAATGGAAAAAGAACAATGTATGAGACTTTGAAAAATTCTATAAATAGCTGTGAAGAGATAATAATGAATGTCTCTTTTATTCGTGATTCAGGATTAAAACTTTTAATTCCAGAGTTACAAAAAGCAAAGGCTGCTGGAAAAAATATAAAGATATTAACAAGCGATTATATGAAGGTAACAGAACCAAATGCACTTTATAGACTACTTGATATTCCGGGAGTTAAAATATTTAACAACCCTTCTAACAAATCTTTTCATCCAAAAACATATATATTTAAAAATAAAAACAAGATTGAAATCTATGTTGGATCTTCCAATATATCATATTCTGCATTAGTTTCAGGAGTAGAGTGGAATTACTATTTTAGTGGAGATTCTAACGAAGAAAATATAAATGATATTTTATTAGAGTTTGATGAACTTTATGAAAGATGTAGCTTTAATCTAACTTTAGATTGGCTAAGAGATTATGAAAAGTCCTATGAGAAAAAGGATTTTGAAAAACTAATAGATCCTCAACCACCAATAGAGATTACAAAAAAATTGGAGCCGATAAAGTTTCAAGTGCCTGCTCTTTATGAGTTATCTAAAACTAGAGAAGAGGGGTATAAAAAAGCTATGGTTGTTGTAGGGACTGGACTTGGTAAAACATATCTTTCAGCTTTTGATAGTATGAGTTTTAATAAGATATTGTTTGTGGCTCATAGAGATGAGATATTAAGAGATGCTAAAAAAACATTTGAAACTGTATATAAAGACAGTAAAAGTTATGGTTTTTTCAATGGTTACAAGAAAGAGGTAGCCAAAGATATAACATTTGCAACAGTGACAACACTTTCAAAGGATGAATATTTAACAGATGACTATTTTTCAAAAGAATATTTTGACTATATAGTAATAGATGAGTTTCATCATGGTAGTGCTCCAAGTTATTTAAAACTTTTAGATTATTTTAAACCTAAGTTTTTGTTAGGGCTTACTGCAACACCAGATCGTGCTGATAGTGGAGATGTGTATAGACTATGTGACTATAATATCGCCTATGAGTGTGACTTTAGAGTTGGCATCAATAACGGGTGGCTTACTCCTTTTGAATATTTTGGAATCTATGATGATACAGATTATTCTCTAATACCTTGGAGAAGTGGAAAATATGATTTAGAAGCTTTGGAAAATAGTTTGATTGTTGAAAAAAGATTGGAACTTGTCTATAAAAAATATATGGAGTTTAGAAAAACCTCCACTGTTGCGTTTTGTGCCAGTGTTAAGCATTGCAAAGTTATGCACAAATATTTTAGTGATAAAAATATAAAAAGTGAGATAGTTATTGGTGATACATCTGTAGAGAAAAGACAGGAGATAATTTCTAAATTTAAAGAGGGAAAATTAGATATTATATTTACTGTAGATGTATTTAATGAAGGGGTAGATATCCCATGTATAGATACAATTTTATTTTTAAGACCAACAAACTCCTATACAATATTTATTCAACAATTAGGTAGAGGACTTAGAACCTTTGAGGGAAAAGAAAAGCTTCGAGTTTTAGATTTTGTTGGAAATTTTAAAGGGGCAGAGCTAAGACCAGCTTTTTTATCGGGAAGTTTTAAGGGAGAAAGAAAACCAATATCTCCTTTAGATTCAAACTTTATTTTACCAAGTGGATGCAGTGCAAACTTTGATTTTAAAATAATAGAATACTTTGAACAAAACAAAGATAAAAAGGATAATTTAAAGGAAAAGTTGTATCAAGATTTTTTAAGAATTAAAGATATTTTAGGGAAAAATCCAAGTATTATGGATGTCTATACCTTTGGAGAGTTCCCAGTACATACATATTTACAAAAATATAAAAGCTGGCACCAATTTTTAAAAGAGGTTGATGTATTAACAGAGGAAGAAAAGTTGTTTTCAGAAAGAGCTATTAAATTTTTGGAATTTTTAGAGAAAACGTCAATGACCAAATCCTATAAAATACCGCTACTTCTCACTTTGTTTAAAGATGGATTAAAAGAAGAGGTGACTTTAAAAGAAGTTGGTGAGTTTTATAAAAAGTTTTATAGTGATGATTTACATGGGAAGGATTTAAATAATAAATGGCACGATGATTGGAAAAATTGGGATTTAAAAAAGTTTGAAGCTTTGGCCAAAGATAATCCAATACATTTTTTAACTAAAGATGGAAAAAACGAGGAGTTTTTCAGCTTTGTAGATAATAAGTTTAAACTAAATGATGAACTATTTAAAGAGATTATGAGAAATAAAGAGTTACTAGAGAATATTTTAAGTAGATTAGAGTATAGAAATATAAACTATTTTAGAAGGAAATATATGGAGGGATAAAAATGAAATTAAAAATAGAAGAGGATTATATTGATTATACTGATCATATAATTTCAGTAAAAGAATTTTGTAATCAAGATCAAGAAATAGAGGTTGAGATTGAGAAAACTCTAGAATATTATGAAGAGTTTGCTGAACAAATAGATGAAGAAATAAAAGAATTGAAAGAAATTAATAGCAATGAAAATGTAGATATTTTAGAAGAGATTTTAATGGAAAATTTAGGGTTTTATACTATTAATTCTTCAATTAAAGATGTTGATGGAGGAGCTGTTCAGACCAAACATAATATAAAAAATGAAGTTTATGCTAGCGAAGATATGAAGTATGATAGAGATACTTATGTAGATCAAAAAGAAATGAATAATTATAAAGAAAGTAAAAAAAATGAAGATGGAACTATTATATCTGAAATAACAGGAGATATTATTGATGGAGCAGCTCATACAGATCATATTGTTTCGGGAAAAGAATATCATACAGAAATAGGCTTTGCTCAAAGTGAAAAAGAGAGAAAAGAAGCTATAAATTGTGAAGAAAATTTTTCTGTAATTGAAGGAAGTGCGAATCAGTCAAAATCTGACCAAAGTTTAGATGACTGGAAAAATAATACTCAAGGTGGAAGAGATGTAAAAAATGAAGAGCATTTTAACTATAATGAAGAAGCTGCTAAAGAAACGGAAGAAAAAAATAAAAAAATGCGTGAAAAAATAGCTAAAGAACAAAAAGAAGTTTTAGGAAAATATTATTCCAAAGAATCTCTAAAAAAGGGAGTTTCAAAAGGAGCTAATATGGCTGTAAAGATAGCAATAACAGAAGTTATAGCAATTACAACAAGAGAGACTATTTCTTACTCTAAAGATAAGACTGATTCAAATAGTTCATTTAAAGATTTTTTACTTGTTATAATGGATGGATTTAAATTAGGAATTGAAAAATTATTCAAAGAAATTGTTACAATTTTAAAAAAAATGCTTACAACGTTGACAAATGGTATATTAGAAACAATTATAACTACGGTTATAAATATATTTTTTACAACAGCTACATCAATTATAAAAATGATACGTTCTATTTTAAATATGATTTCAGATATAAAAACAAAATTATCTAATTTTAAAAATAAATCTAAAGCTGAAAAGAAAAAAATATTTTTATCATTATTAATTAATGGAATATTAACTTTACCTATTTTATCAGGAGCAGGAATCATTCAGACAATAGAAAAAGTTTTTTTAAATTTAGGAGTTCCAAATATATTATCTGATATTTTAGCTATTGGACTTTCTAATTTTATAGGCGGATTGTTAATAATGATTGCCTCTAGATATCTTAATGAATTTATAAAAGCTTATAACCAAAAGACTGCTAATAATATTGAGCTTTTAAATAGTAGATTAAAAACTAAAATCTCTTCAATTAAAGCAATTTCAGCACAAATAGAATTGGAAAATTCTTTACAAATTGGATTGAAATTTTTAGAAAGTATTAGAAAAGAAGAGGAAATTTTTGTAAATAATATTAATAATAATTTTAATAGTTTTAATGAAACTTTCAATAATTTATCTAGTATTGCTATATCTGATAGTTTAAATTTATCAACTAAAAGAGTTTTTATTAAAGATAATTCTAATGAAACAGAAGAGATATTAACAAAATTAAGAAATATAAAATTTTAAAGGGAGATTCTAGAAGCATGGAAGTAAATTCAAAGTCAATAATTAAAAGTAATAAAATATCAACAACAGAAGAAATATCCAATCAAATCAAAAATATATTAGATTTAGAGAAAGAGATTAAGGATATAACAGGTTCTTTAAATGATAAAGCTGAGGATGTATCAAATTATAGTAATAGAGGATTTTTTTCAAAAATGATTAATTCTAAAGAAATAAAGTGGGAAAATCATGCTGTTGATGTTTATAAAGGTATTGATTTAAATCTTAAATTAAATAAAAATAATACCGTTGTTATAATTGCTATATTTAAACTTTTAGTTGAACAAGAAAAAAAAATTAAAGAAAATCTAAATTCAATTAATCAAATAACAAAAAATACAGATAAACATCTAAAAGATTATAAAATAAAACTTGAAAAACTAAATAGTTTTCAAGAAGAAATAAAAAAAGAAAAAGAAGCTTCAATTGAACAGGTTAACCAAATAATTGAAAAGCTTGACCAAGGGGATCAAGTTAGTAGAGAATTAGCAGATATTTTAGTTAATAGATTTAGTCCTGCTATAAATGAAAATATTAAAATGAATAAATCTAATTCAAATGAAATTCAAAATGCTCAAGAAAAACTTAAAGGAATAGATGAATATATTCTAGAATTAAAAAAAGAAAATTTAGAATTACACTATGAAATTAATAATTTAAAGGAAAATAATTCAAATTTACAAGAAAGCACAACCTCAATACAAGCAATTCAG
>OGMJ01000309.1_pt1 | contig 32266 bp, 26 predicted proteins | sample 1573181 | NCBI WGS metagenome assembly OGMJ01 (sample SAMEA2582004, study PRJEB24529) | metagenome | biome: Human gut stool | place: China | collected 2011
TAAATTTTAGAAAAAAAACTACTAATAAATCATACTAGTAGCTTTTTTTAACATATTAGAGTAAACTTTAAATTTATTAATAATAATTAAATATATATGAATAATTTTTTTAATTATAGGTTTATATATATAAACTTTTAATCAAGAGAAATAGTTTTATTTTTAAGTTTTCGATGAATTGTAGATGGATTTATACCTAATTCGTAAGATGCTTTTTGTATTGAATTAAATTTTTTTATAGCTTTAGAAATCATAATTTGATCTACTTTTTGATATGCTTCATTTAAATTACTATATCCTTTTATAACAATTGACTTTTCTTCAGGGAGAATTACTTCAGTTGTTGAAATTGAATCTAAATTTATAAGGGAATAAAAATCATCCTCAGAAATTAAATCATTTTGAGATAAAACAGCAAATCTTTCAATTAAGTTTTTAAGTTCTCTTATATTACCTGGCCAATTATATTCAAAAAATAATTTGAAAATTTCATTTGAAATTATTAAATTACGATTATATTTTTGATTAAAATAATTTAAAAAATATTTAATAAGAGGATTTAAATCATCTTTTCTTTCTCTTAGTGGAGGAATATGTATTGGGATAACACTAAGTCGATAATACAAATCTTGTCTAAATTTATTATTACAGTGTAAGTCTTCAAGGGAAATATTTGTTGCACTTATAAATCTTAGATTTACATTAATTGTTTTATTACAACCAATTTTAGAAAACTTTCCTTCTTGGATTACTCGTAAAAGTTTAGTTTGCATAGACATGGGAAGTTCTCCAATTTCATCTAAAAAGATAGTACCATTATTATACTCTTCAAAAATTCCTTTTTTTCCTCCTTTTTTAGCTCCAGTAAAGGCCCCCTCTTCATATCCAAAAAATTCAGCTTCAAGTAAATCACTAGGAATGGCCCCACAATTAATAGCAACAAAAGGTTGATTTCGCCGACAACTAAATTTATAAATTAATCTTGCCAAGATTTCTTTTCCTGTTCCAGATTCTCCACTTAAAAAAATAGATGAATCTGTTACAGCTGCTCTTTGTATCATTTTTTTTATATTTTTCATAACAATACTATTACAGATATAATCATCTGGATGAGTAATATTAATTTCAGAGTTTTTATCAGATTCTAAGTTAAGAAGTCGAGTGATATCTCTTCCAGTAAGAACCCCACCCTTAAAATTATTATTTGAATCTAAAAAAGGAACACCAGTAAAAGATATTATTTTTCCTCCTGGGTAAAGAACATTTTTACGAATAGTTTGTTTTGTTTTTATAACATCTTGAATAACAGGTTTTTTGACATAGTTATTTTCAATAAGAGTTTCAATATTTTTTCCTAAAACTTCTTCTCTTGAGAAAGGAAGGAGTTTATCACAAAGGGAATTCATTTTTGTAATCACGCCATGTTCATTAAAAAATACAACAACTTCATCAATATAATTAATAAGTTTATCAATACTTTCATAATTAAAGCATTCTTTTTCAAATAACATTAAAAAAACATTTTTATTTTCAAATTCAATTGGAAATAGTTTAATTTTCAAGATTTTATTCTCGAAAGGAATAGCTATAAGTTCATTAAATTTTTTTAAAGAAATATGATTAAGAAAATCTTTATAAAAGAATGAAATGTTATTAGTTATTAAAGAGTTGAAAATAATCATTTTAGTATTATAAGCATTATTCTTATATAAAACTTCTCCATTTCCTTCAAAAATTAAAATAGGATTAATTAGGCTTTCGTAAAAAAATTTATTATATGTTTTCATTAAAACACTCCCCTTAAATTTTCAACTTAACACTAAATATACTACTATATTTAGTTTTTAAAATCAACAACTTGTTTTTTATAGTTGCATTTTGCGTTAATATAATGCGAAATGCAATTATAAAAGTATCGAAAACATGTATTTTACTAATATTTTAATTATAAAAAATAGGAATAAAAATTGCTAGTTACTACTAATGAGATTTAAAAAATAAAGGGGAGGTTTATATGTTATTAGTTTCTTTGGTTCCAATAATTTTTGTTTTAATAGGAATGATTGTTTTAAAAAAGTCAGCTATTGTTGTATCCCCATTAACACTTATTCTAACAGTTTTTTTAGCATTTATAGTTTTTAAAATGAATTCGGCAAATATAGTTAATGAAACTATTAAAGGTGTTACAGAGGGTGGGAAAATAATATTTTTAGTATGGTCAGCTTTTGCAATGCTTGTAATGCTTCAATATACAAAAGCAATGGAGCGAATAAAAATAACATTAGCTAACATAACAGATGATAGAAGAATTCTTTTAATAATGATTGGTTATTGTTTTAGCATATTTTTGGAAGGGGCAGCTGGAGCAGGAACACCTACAGCTATTTGTGCTCCATTTTTAGTTGGAGTTGGCTTTACTCCATTGTCAGCAGCTATTGCGGGAATGTTAGGAGCAGGTATTGCACCATCTTGGGGTGGAGCAGGAGCAACAACAATAGTAGGTCATTCAGTAGTTGCAGAACATATTCCATTACAGTTAGCTTCAGCTATTTCGGGTTTAATAGCAATGTTTGGAGCATTTTTAATACCATCAATAATGATATTCGCACTTTTAGGAAAAAATGGTTTTAAGGGTTTAAAAAAATACATTTTATTTATATCTTTAATAACAAGTTTTTCATTTTTTTTAATAACAAATTATATAGGACCTGAAATTGTAAGCTTAGGAAGTGGAGCTATAGGAATTATTGCAAGTTTAATTTATGTAAAAGTTTTTAAACATGAGACACCAGATGAGTATAGATATATTCCAGAAAAAATAAATCATAATGAAAACTCAATACCAACAGTAGTAAAAGCTTTTGCACCATACACTATTTTAATAATAGCTTTACCAGTTATTAGATTTTCATTTCCATTAGCAACTTTATCAAAATATGGATATGTTGTATGGATAGCATGTGTAATTTTTATGGTTGTATTATTGGGAGCATTAATTTTAAATTCTTTAAAGTATTATCCAATTTTTATAAAAGAAAGTTTATTAAAAGTTATTCCAGCATTTATATCAATGGGATCATTGTTATCAGTAGCAAATATAATGAAACAAACAGGAATGTTAAGCATAATAGCCCAAAGTTTATCAAATTTTGCAGGAAATGGGTATCCAATATTTGCAGTCTTAATTGGTTCTTTGGGGACATTCATAGCAGGAACAGGACTTGGATCAAATATTATGTTTGGTCCAATGCATATGAGTGCAGCTGAATTACTAAGTTTAAATAAAGTAACAATATTTGCAGCTCAAAATGTAGGAGGAGCAATAGGGAATATGATTTGTCCTAATAATATTGTTGCTGTAGCAGCAACTGTTGATACTTTAGGAAAAGAAGGTGAAATAATGAAAAAATGTATTCCTAGCTGGGGAATTTTAGTAGGAGTATATGGATTAGTTGGTGTTATTTTTACTCATATTATATTTTTATAAATTTTAGGAGGAGATATGTATACTTTGGGATTAGATATTGGATCAACATCTTCAAAAGGTGTAATTTTAAAAAATGGCTGTGAAATTATAAGCACAGAAGTAATACCTTTGGGGACAGGAACTTCAGGCCCGATGAAAGTAATAGAAAAATTATTTCAAAATTCAAAATTATCGAGAGAAGAGATAAAAAAAATAATAGTAACAGGTTATGGAAGAATGAAGTTTTCGGATTGTGATAGGCAAATTAGCGAATTAAGTTGCCATTGTAAAGGTGTGTATTTTTTAGTTCCAAATGTTAGAACAATAATTGATATTGGGGGTCAAGATGCAAAAGCTTTAAAAATAGGTGAAAATGGTCAGTTAATGAATTTTGTTATGAATGACAAATGTGCAGCAGGAACAGGAAGATTTATGGATGTTATGGCAAAAATATTGGATGTAAATATAAATGATTTAGGTAAACTATCAGATCTTTCAAAAAATGAAGCTTCTATAAGTAGTACGTGTACTGTCTTTGCAGAATCAGAAGTGATTTCTCATTTATCTAATGAAGTTCTATTAGAAGATATAATAGCAGGTATTCATAATTCAGTGGCTCAGAGGGTATCAAGTTTAGCTAAAAGAGTAGGTGTTAATTCAGAAGTAGTAATGGTAGGTGGTGTTGCAAAAAATTCAGGTATAGTTAAATCTATGGCAAAAATATTAAATATAAATATAACAGTTCCTGAGTTAGCTCAATTAACAGGAGCCTTAGGAGCAGCAATTTATGCATATGAAGATATTATTAAGGAGGGGAAAAATGAGTAAAAAATTAGCAAAAGATGTTGTGGCAGAACTATTGGTAGAACAATATAATGCTGCTTTTAGAGCAAAAGAAAAGGGAGAACCAGTGGGCTGGTCAACTTCTGTATTTCCTCAAGAATTAGCAGAAGTTTTTGATTTAAAAATATGTTATCCAGAGAATCAGGCGGCAGGAATGGCTGCTAAAAGAGAATCGTTAAAAATGTGTAACATAGCAGAAGATATGGGATATTCGATTGATATTTGTGCCTATGCACGTAATAACTTAGGATTTTTAGAAAATGGTGGTTGCGAAAGTTTAAATATGCCAAGACCTGATTTCCTTCTATGCTGTAACAATATCTGTAATCAAGTTATAAAATGGTATGAAAATATTTCAAGGGAATTGAGTATTCCTTTAATAATGATAGATACAACTTTTAATGATGATTATGAGGTTTCTCAAGAAAGAATAGATTATATAAAGGGGCAATTTGATGAAGCAATAAAAAAATTAGAAGTAATTTCTCAAAAAAAATTCGATTCTAAAAAATTTGAAGAAATTATGAAAATATCTTCAAAGAATGGAAGATTATGGAAAGAATCAATGAGCTTATCTTCTGCAGAGCCTTCTCCAATGAATGGATTTGATCTTTTTAATTATATGGCAGTTATTGTTTGTGCAAGAGGAAAACAAGAAACAACAGATGCTTTTGAGTTATTAATAACTGAAATGAAAGAACGAATTGAAAATAAAGGGAGTACTTTTAGAGGAGAAGAGAAACATAGAATTATGATGGAAGGAATTCCATGCTGGCCATATATTGGATATAAAATGAAAACTCTTTCAAAATATGGAGTTAACATGACAGGAAGTGTTTATCCTGATGCATGGGCACTACAATATGAAGTAAATGATTTGGATGGTATGGCAAGAGCTTACAGTAGTATGTTTAATAATGTTAATTTAGATAGAATGAGTGAATATAGAATAAATTCTTTATTAGATGGAAAATGTGATGGAGCTTTTTACCATATGAATAGAAGTTGTAAATTAATGAGTTTAATTCAGTATGAAATGATGAGAAAAGTAGAGGAAGCTACAGGAATTCCTTATGTTGGATTCGATGGAGATCAAGCAGATCCAAGATGTTTTACAGAAGCTCAATTTGAAACTAGACTTCAAGGTTTAGTAGAAGTAATGGAAGAAAGAAAAGCTTGGAGGGAAAAAAATGGAAAAGATAAATAAAATATTTGCTAGATTTAAAGAAGTTGTTGGTAATCCAAATAAAGTTATAGATGATTTTAAAAAAAATAAAGAACAAAAAGTTATTGGTTGTTTTCCAGTTTATTGTCCTGAAGAGATTATTCATGCAGCAGGAATGTTGCCAATTGGAATATGGGGAGGAGAAATTGAAATTGAAGAGAGTAAGCGTTATTTTCCAGCATTTGCTTGCTCAATAATGCAATCTTGTTTAGAGCTAGCTTTAAAAGGAAAATATGATAATTTAGATGGCGTTATAATTCCAGGAATGTGTGACACACTAATTTGTTTAGGACAAAACTGGAAAAATGCAATGCCAAATATTCCATATATTGCGTTAGTACATCCTCAAAATAGAAAAATTCAATCTGGAATAGACTACTTAAAAAGTGAGTATAAAAATATTAAAGATAAATTAGAAAAAATAGGTGGAAAAGAGATTAGTAACGAAGATATAAATAAAAGTATCCAAGTGTATAATGAACATAGAAAACTAATGAGAGAATTTGTAGATATTTCAACTGAATATCCACATATTATAACACCTTATATTCGTAATTTAGTAATTAAAAGCAGCTTTTTTATGCTAAAAGATGAACATAATCAATTAATGAAAGATTTAAACAGTGAATTAAAAAATAAAGAAATTCAAGCATGGAAAGGAAAGCGAATTCTGCTATCTGGAATTATAGCAGATAATAAAGAATTATTAGATATATTAGAAGAGAATAATTTAGCAGTTGTTTCAGATGATTTAGCACAAGAAACAAGACAGTTTAGATATGATGTACCTGATGGAGTAGATGGATTAAAAAGATTAGCAGAATATTGGAGTATTTTTGAAGGATGTTCTTTAGCGTATGATCCAGAGAAAAAAAGAGGAAACATAATAGCAGAAGAGATTATAAATAAGAAAGTTGACGGTGTTATATTTTGTATGATGAAGTTTTGTGATCCAGAAGAATATGATTATCCTTTAATGAAAAAAATGATAGATAAATTAGGTACAAAAAATTTATATTTAGAAATAGATCAACAAATGCCAAATAATGAGCAAGTTAGAACAAGAATTCAAACTTTTGCTGAAATGTTAAGTCTTTAAAAATAAAAGGAGGAGAATATGATATTACAAAAAGAACACAAATTATTACAAAAAGCTATAAGAGATTTTGCAAATGAAGAAATAGGACCTATAGCTTCTGAAGTTGACAAAACAGGTGAAATGCCAAAAGAGGTTTTAGATAAATTAGCACATTATAAATTCTTAAGTACGGTAATACCTAAAGAGTATGGAGGAGCAGGAACTGATTATTTATCTTATGCAATTGTAATGGAGGAAATTAGTAGAAAATGTTGTTCAACAGGTACTTATGTTACAGCGGCTTCAACATTAGTGTCGTTACCAATTTTAAAATTTGGAACCGAAGAACAGAAGCAAAAATACTTAAAACCCCTAGCTGAAGGGAAGTATATAGGTGCATTCGCACTAACAGAACCAGGAGCAGGTTCAGATGCAGCAGCTCAACAAACAGAAGCAGTTCTTGATGGTGATAATTATATTTTAAATGGAAGAAAATGTTTTATAACAAATGCTCCAATTTGTGATTTCTCTATAGTAATAGCAATGACAGATAAAAGCAAGGGCTTAAAAGGGACAACTGCATTTATAGTTGAAAGCAATTGGCCAGGAGTTTCACACGGGGCTCATGAAGATAAAATGGGAATTAGAGGAACTCAAACATCAGATTTAGTTTTTGAAAATGTAAAAGTTCCTAAGGAAAATATGTTAGGAAAAATAGGTGATGGGTTTAAAATCGCTATGAATACATTAGAGGCTGGTAGAATTGGAGTTGCTTCTCAGGCAGTTGGAGTTGCTCAAAGTGCTTTGGATGAAGCTATAAAGTACTCTAAAGAAAGAGTACAATTTGGAAAAACATTATCTAAATTTCAAAATACACAGTTCTCAATAGCGGATATGGAGACTAAAGTTACAGCAGCGAGAATGTTAGTATATAGTGCTGCTTTAAAAAAAGATAATGGTGAAAAAATAGATCATGAAGGATCTATGGCAAAGTATTATGCAGCAGAGATTGCAAATGAAGTAGCATATAAAGCACTTCAAATACATGGTGGTTATGGTTATATTAAAGATTACGCAATAGAACGTATCTATAGAGATGCAAGAATATTATCTATTTACGAGGGAACATCTCAAGTTCAACAAATGATTATAGCAGCTGGAGTTTTAAAATAAATTATAGGAGGTAGTATTTTGAATATAGTAGTTTGTGTAAAACAAGTACCGGATACAAATGAAGTTAAGATAGATAAAGAAAAAGGAACTTTAATAAGGGAGGGAGTTCCAAGTATATTAAATCCAGACGATGCAAATGCTTTAGAAGGAGCTTTAACATTAAAAGATAAAAATCCTGAGGTAAAAGTAACTGTTATCACAATGGGGCCACCTCAAGCAGAAGTTATGTTAAGAGAATGTTTAGCAATGGGAGCTGATGATGCAATATTATTAAGTGATAGATTTTTTGGTGGAGCTGATACATGGGCAACGTCAAATACAATTGCTGCTGGAATAAAAAAGATGGGAAATTTTGATATTATATTTGCTGGTAGACAAGCTATTGATGGAGATACTGCTCAAGTAGGACCTCAAATAGCAGAGAAATTAAATATTCCTCAAGTAACATATGTTGAAAATTTTAAAATTAATAATGATTTTTTAAATGTTCAAAGACAATTAGAGGATGGATATGAGTTAATAGAAGTTAAAACTCCTGTTTTGTTAACAGCGGTAAAAGAGTTGAATAAACCAAGATATATGTCAGTTGATAAGATATTTGAAGCTTATAAAAAAGATATAAAAATTTGGAAATTAGAGGATTTAGATTTATCTTTGGATGAAGTTGGATTAAAAGCTTCTCCTACAAAAGTTTTTAAATCTTTTACACCAGCACCAAAAGGGCAGGGAATTATTTTAGAAGGTAATTCTAGAGAAAAAGTTGTTCAACTTGTTATGGATTTAAAAAAGAGAAATATAATTTAAGGAGGAAAAATGATTCAAAATATAGAAGAATACAAAGATGTTTGGGTTTTTGCAGAGCAAAGACAAGGGAAGATAATGCCGGTAGTAATAGAACTATTAGGTGAAGGAAAAAAGCTAGCAAAAGAATTAGGAGTAAATCTATGTGCAATTTTATTAGGTAATAATGTTTTAGATTTAGCTCAAGAATTAATTGAATATGGTGCAGATAAAGTATATTTAGCAAATGATGAAAAATTATTTAATTATACAACAGATGGATATACAACAGTAATAACAGAAGCAATAAAAAAGTATAAACCAGAAATATTTTTATTAGGTGCTACTCATATAGGAAGAGATTTAGGTCCGAGAATATCATCGAGATTAGATACAGGATTAACTGCTGATTGTACAAAATTAGAAATTGATCCAAATGATAAAAAAATACTCCAAACTAGACCAGCTTTTGGTGGGAATATTATGGCGACAATAATATGTCCTAATACAAGACCACAAATGTCTACAGTAAGACCAGGAGTTATGGATAAAGCAATTAGAAACCTTCAAAATATAGGATTAATAGAAGAGCTTACTGTAAATCTATCTTCAAATGACATCAGAACAAGAGTTATAAAAACAGTTAAAAATAAGAAGGAACTAGTATCTTTAAGTGATGCAAATATTATTGTATCTGGTGGATTAGGGGTTGGAAGTAAAGAAGGATTTAGGCTACTTGAAAATTTAGCTCAAAAATTAGATGGAGTAGTGGGAGCTTCAAGAGCTGCTGTTGATGCAGGATGGATTGATCACTCTCATCAAGTTGGGCAAACAGGAACGACAACTAAACCTAATTTATACATAGCTTGTGGAATATCTGGAGCTATTCAACATATAGCAGGAATGCAAGAATCAGATTTTATAATTGCCATCAATAAAAATTCAACAGCACCAATTTTTAATGTAGCTGATATTGGAATTGTAGGAGATGTTCACGAAATCTTACCTCTTTTAACAGAACAATTAAATAGTGTAGAAGATATAAAAAAATTATACAAAGAATTTTAGAGGAGGAAAAAAATGGAGATTCAAACTAATTTCTTAGATGGAATAAAAGTAGTTGAGCTTGCAACTTTTGTTGCAGCTCCTTGCTGTGGAAGAGCGTTAGCCGAATGGGGTGCAGATGTTATAAAGGTAGAATCGTTAAATGGTGATCCAGTGAGATTTGTAGGTCCTAATTTCAAAATGCCAAGTAATGAAAATGAAAATCCAATACATGATTTGGAAAATTCAAGTAAGAAAAGTGTAGCATTAAATTTAAAAACTCCTGAAGCTAAGGAAGTTTTTGAGAAATTATTAAGCGAAGCAGATGTATTTTTAACAAACTTAAGAACAGAAGCACTAATAGGTTTAGGAGTAGATTATGAGACTCTTTCTAAAAAATTTCCACAACTTATATTTGCTCAAATATTAGGATATGGAGAGAAAGGACCTGATAAAGATAAACCTGGATTTGATTATACAGCTTATTATGCTAGAGGTGGAGTTATGGGAACTTTATGTGAAAAAGACACATCTCCTTTAAATGGTGCACCTGGTTTTGGAGATCATCAAGCTGGAATGTATTTATTATCAGGAATATGTGCAGCATTATTTAAAAGAGTTAGAACAGGAAAGGGAGATAAAGTAACAGTAAGTTTACTACATACAGCTATATTTGGAATGGGAATAATGGTAGCAGCATCTCAATATGGTAATCATTGGCCAATAACTAGACTAGAACCTAGTAGTCCATTATTAAATGCTTACAAAACAAAAGATGGAAGATGGATACAAATTGCTATACCAGAGTATGATAAGTATATAGGAAAGTTTGCAAAAGCTATTGGCAATGAAATATTAGCAGAAGATATTAATTATAATAATATAAAAGGTATGGTTAAAAATAGAGAAGAAATAGTTTCTATAATAGAAGAAAAACTTATAAAGAAAAACTTAAATGAATGGATAGAAATACTTACTGTAGCTGATATACCTTTTGAAAAAGTTCAGCTTTTCCACGAAATACCAGAAGATAAGCAAGCTTGGGCAAATGATTATTTATATAATATAAATTATGAAAATGGAAATAAAGCATTAGTTCATTTACCAGTTAAATTTAATAGCTTAGGAACTCCAGATGTAGTACCAGCTCCAAAAATTGGTGAGCATACAGATATAACATTAATTAATTTAGGTTATACGGCAGAAGAGATTGAAAAGCTTCGAGTAAGTAAAATAGTAAGATAGGAGAGTGTAAGAATGAAAAGTAAAATCTCGGCAAATAGTAGCTGCTTTACTTTTGCGTTTATCTGGTTTACAACTCAGTTTGGGGGTGGATTTGCTTCTGGAAGACAAGTTATTGACTTTTGTTTTGGGTATGGACCATTTGTTGTAATAACACCAGTATTAACACAAATTATACAAGGTGTGATACTTTACTTTATTTGTAAATATGCAATAGAGTTTAAAATGTTTGATTATAGAAGTTGGACAAATAGTTTTTACTCACCGTATGATAAAATAATGTCAAATTGTTATGAGTTATGTTATAACTTAGTTTTGGCAATAGCTACGGCAATAGCGTTTGCAACAGGTGGAGCAACAATAACTCAATTATTAGGAACACCTTATTATTTAAATACTGCTATTATTGGATTTTTAATGTTATTTTTAACAATTTATGGAGCAAATTTAGTAAGAAAAGCAGCAACGGGTATATCTATTCTTATAATAGCTGGTTTATTAATAATATTTATTCCAAATATAATTTATTTTAGAAGTAATATAGGTAGTAATTTCAATATATTCTTATCACAAACTACTTCTCAACATTTGACAGGTGGATTTTGGAAGGCTTTAATATATGCTTCTTTACAAATAGCACCGATGGGAGCATATTTACCTCATGCAGCAGCATTAGGAGAGAAAATAAACATAAAAAAAGCTGTCATACTGGGAACTTTAATAAATGCCAGTTTAATGTTAATGGTATCTTTAGGAATATTAGGTTTACATGATAAGGGAATAGCTGGAACAGTTGTGCCCACTTTAACTGTTGTAACTGAAGGTATTGGAAAACAATTTTTAACTCCAATTGTATCGATTTTAATATTTTTAGGATCTGTTTCAACTGGTGTAAATCTAATATTTGGAATTGTAAAAAGAGTTGTTTCTTGGTTAGAGAAAAATGAAGAAAAAAGTATTAAAGAAAGCAAACAAAAGAGTAGAAGTATGTTAGTAGCAATAGTATATATTATATTAACATGGTCTATAGCTCAATTTGGATTGATTCCATTAATAGCTAAAGGATACTCAATGGTAGGATATTTAACTTTATTTGTAGTAGTAATTCCAGTTCTGATAAGAGGAATATTAGGATGGAAAAAACCTGTTGAAACTTCTTTAGAAGAAATTAAGAATTTAGAGGTATAAAATCAATTAAATTTTATAAAAAACCTTCAAGTTAGAATGATGTTTAGTTATCTAATTTGAAGGTTTTTATTTTTAATACTTAAGTTAGCTAGTTTGAAGTTCTTCGCTAACTAAATTTTGATTTTCTAATTCCATTTCCATTTTAGCAATTTTTTTGTTAATTTTTACAAAAGAAATAGTAAGAATAGCTGCTAAAATTAAAATAGCTAAAGATATAGGTTTTTTTAAAAAAATCAAAATATCGTTATCATATATTGTCATACTATTGACAAAATTACGTTCAATTATAGGAGCAAGAATCATTCCAAGCATTAGTGGAATAGTAGATATATCTAATAAAACTAAAATATATGTAAATAAAAGTGTTAAAATAACTAAAATAACCTCGTAACTAGATCCGTTTGCAGCGAAAGCACCAGCAAAACAAAATACAAGAATAATAGGACCTAGATAACTATATTTAACTTGAACTATTTTGGCAACAGATTTGGTAAATAAATTCCCAACTAAATATAGAAGAAGATTAGCCAATATAACTCCAAATATAATCATATAAACAGTACTTGCTTGTTTAGTAAACATTGTAGGCCCTGGAACAATTCCATGAAGAATAAAAGCTCCTAAAAGTAAGGCAGTAACTCCATCTCCTGGAATTCCAAGAGTTAAGAGTGGGATTAAAGCTGTTCCAACTATAGCATTATTACTAGCTTCAGCAGCAGCGATTCCTTCTAAACTTCCCTTACCAAATTCTTGAGGATTTTTTGAAGTTCTTTTAACTTCATTATAACAAAGGAATTGTGAAACTCCACCACCAACACCAGGCATTACACCTAATATTGAAGAAATCCAAGTAGATTTCCAAATGGCAGGAAGTAGTTTAATTCTTTCTTTATTTGTGATACCATCGTTATCAATTTTAGAAATTTCCATTAACTTACCTTTAGAATTAACATAATCTTTAGATTTTTCCATTATTTGAATAAGAGCAATCATTGCAATCATTGCAGGCATTATAGATAAGCCACCATAAAGTAGCATAGTATCGAAAGTAAATCTTGAAACACCTGTAACAGTATCAAGACCAATTTGAGATATAAAAATTCCAATTAATCCAGAAATTATACCTTTTAAAATATTATCACCACTAACTCCTGCAATTAAAGATAAACCTAAAATAGCTAGAGCAAAATATTCTGTCGATGTAAAAAAAGATACAAACTTAGCAACAGGTTGAGAAGTAAATAGTAATAAAAATGCAGCTATTAATCCTCCAATAACAGAGGCATATAAGGAAACATCTAAAGCTTTTTTAGATTTTCCCTTTTTTGATAGCGGATGACCATCTAAACAAGTAGCTATAGCAGAGTTTGTTCCAGGTGTATTAAGTAAAATAGCACTAATAGAACCTCCGTACATCCCTCCGACATAAACAGATAATAGTGCTATTATAGCTGTTGCACCAGATTTAAAAGAATATGTTAAGGGTAATAATAAAATAATTCCTAATGTAACAGTAAGACCAGGAATACAACCAACAATCATACCTAGAATTAAAGAACCTAAAATAATCATAATGTTTCCAAAACTTAAAACCTCAAATAATCCAGCAAAAATAGCGTCCATTTACATCCCTCCAAATATAGGTAAAGAAATATTGAAGATTCTTGTAAAAAGAAAATAAATACCAATACCAATTATAATTGTAATAATATAAACAAATATTTTTCTTTCTCCAAGAGAAAAAATCATTATAGGAAGAATAGTAAAAACAGCAATTAAAAATCCAAGCTTAAGCATTACAATTCCAAATAAAGTCATTATAACTAGGCTAATTAAGCCAGCTTTTTGTGCTTTTATATCATAAAAAAATATTTTTTCTTTTTTTAAAACTAAACTTTGAAAAATCAATCCCATAGAACTAATAAAAATTCCAATTAAAACCATATAAGGAATAAGTCTAGGACTAGGACCTCCATTATCAAAAGCAGGAATTTGAATTTGAGAAGGAAGTATAAGAATTAAAGTTAAACTTAATATCCCAAAAATTAATCCTGTCAGTAAATTAGTACGAATATTCATTTGAGACCTCCAAGATAGAAATTATTTTCCAGATAAAAGTTTATATGCATTTTCAGCTTTATTATTAGCATCCTCTAATAAAGCTTGAGCATCAGATCCATAAACTTCAAATTTATTTAATCCGATTTCCTCAATCCAATTAGTGTATTCTTCAGTAGCCCAAACAGTTTTACTAATTTCAACAACTTTATTAGTCCATTCTTGGTCCGCACCATTTCTAGAGGCTATAAATCCACCAGCAGGAAGAATTGAAGATGAATAATCTTTATTAGAATCTAAGGCTGGATGCTTATCCTCTACAAGTCCAGGGACAAAGATTTTTCCATTAGGATTTTTAAACCCTGAATATCCTTTTTCAGAAATTGCAAGAATTGGGACAATAGTTCCCACTTCAACATCGCTCATTCCCGCTTGTGTAGTTCCTACAAAAACATCAACTTCACCAGAAGTTAAACCTTGCTTTTGAGCAGCCCCTCCGTCATATCCCACAACTGTAACTTTACCGTTTTCTAAAGCTAAAAGAGAACCAAGAGCTAAATGAGGATCTGATAAAGGATTACCTCCAGACATTTTTAACGTACCTTCTTTTGCTTTAGCTAAAAGATTTTCAACTTTGAAGTCAGGTTTAGCATAAACAATCCATGTTCTATCATCAATTGTAGCTAAAGGAAGAATTTTATTAAGATCATATGGAACTTGCTCTGTTCCATATTTTTTTCCTAAAGTATGTCTATAAGCATTTCCGTATCCTAATACAAATAATTCTTTAGATTTAGGATTTACATTTTGATAATAAGCTGACGCTACAAATCCATCTCCACCGGTTTTATTTTCAGCAACAAATTCATATTGAGGAAACTTTTCACTTGCAATTTTTCCATACTTTCTAGCAATAGCATCAGCAGTACCACCAGCACCGTATGGAACTATAATTTTAACAGTTTCTTTTTTTGTAGAAGTTTCATTACCACAACCAAGTAATCCTAAAAACATAACAGATGATAATAATTTTGTAAATAAAATAGATCTTCTTTTCATTTCTTCCTCCAAAATTTCAATTGATTAATTAGTTAAATTAAATATTCAAATAATTTAATCTCTATATACTATTAAAAAATGAAAAAGTCAAATTTTTATTTCTATTTATATCTAAAAACTTTATAAAAAAAACTATATGTTCTATATTAGTTCTAAAAAAAATAAAATAATTTAAAATAATTGTTGACATTTAAAAAATAAAAGAGTATAACATTACCATAAATCAATTAATTAATTTTTTTAACTAATTAAATTAAAAATAAATCGGAGGTTGTGAAATGAAATATTTTTTAGACAGTGCAAAATTAAACGAAATTGAGTATGCTTATGAGAATTATGGGATTGATGGAGTTACAACAAACCCTAGACATATAATGTTAAGTGGAAAACCATTTTTAAAAGTAATTGAAGATTTAGCACAATGGGTAAAAGAAAAAGATATCGTAGGATATGAGAAGTTTCCAATCTCTGTTGAAATAAATCCAAACTTAGCTACATGGCAGGAAATGGTTGAAGAGGGAGAAAAAATTGCTGCATATTCTCCAAACTTTATTATAAAAATACCTTGTATCGAGCAGGGGTTGATTGCAGCAAGAAAATTAGAGAAAAAAGGAGTTAGAACTAATGTAACATTAGTATTCTCTCCATCACAAGCAATACCAGTAGGGAAATTAGGAGCTAAATTTGTATCACCTTTTGTAGGATGGAAAGAAAATTCAGGAGAAGACACAGCTCAATATATTCAAGATATTGTAGATATATACTCAATCCATGAATTTGAAACAGAGATTATAGTTGCAGCACTAAGAAATGGAAAGCAAATTGCAGATGCAGCAAAAGCAGGAGCAGATATAGTAACTTGTGGATTAGATGTATATAAAGCAAGTTTTGAGCATCCATTTACAGAGTATGGATTAGGAGTATTTAGAAAAGCTTGGGATGAAACAGCAAAGTAGAACTAGTCTTAATCTAAAAAATGGAGGGTATAAAATGAAAATAGGATTTATAGGTCTTGGGTTAATGGGAGAGCCAATGAGCTCAAATATTATAAAAAAGTTAGAAAACGAAGTTTTAGTATTTGATATAGATTCTGAAAAAGTTAAAAAAATGGAAACTTTAGGAGCTACTGGCGCTACTTCAATAAAAGAGATTGGAGAAAAAGCAGACGTTGTAATATCTATGGTTCCAAAGAGTGAACATGTTCAAAGTGTTTACGAGCAACTCTTAGAAGTAGCTAGAGAAAATCAGATTTTTATAGATATGAGTACAATTGATCCAAAGGTTTCGATAAACTTAGCAAAACAGATTGCAGAAAAAGGAGCAACTATGTTAGATGCACCAGTTGTAAAATCTGTACCAGCTGCTGTGGCAGGAGTTTTAGGAATATATGTTGGTGGAGAAGAGGAAACTTACAAATCAGTTAAATTTATTTTAGAGTGTATGGGAAACAATATAATACATTTAGGAAATAATGGAAGTGGACTTGTTATGAAACTTTGTCACAACACATTAGTTTCTCAAATTCAAAATGGTGTAAATGAAATGATAACTCTTTCTCAAAAAAATGGAATACCTACAGAGGATTTCATAAAAGCAATATCTTATGGCGGAGGACAAAACTTTTATCTAGATGGAAAAGGAAAAGCTATAATGGATAATAACTTTGCAACTGCATTTTCAGTTGAAAATATGCATAAAGACGTTCATTTAACAGGAAAATTATTAGATGAATTAGGACTTAATCTTCCTGGAGTTAGAATAGTTCAAGGAGTCTACGATGAAGCTATAAACAGAGGATATGGAAAAGAAGACTTTTGTGCAACAATTAAAGTTGTAAGAGATTAAGGGGGAAAAATGTCATTTAAAGTTGCGTATATACCTATTGGAGTACCTACATTTCATTTAGAAAGTGCTCAAGATCAATTTGAAAAATCAGTTAAAATGATTGAAAGTTTAACAAATAGTGGAATTTATCCAGAAGCTCCATTATTATCTATAGATGATTTGAAAAAATATCTACACGGATTAAAACCAGATTTAATAATATTACAAAATACAACTTTTGCAAATTCTGCATATGCAAGCGAAGTATTAAAAAGATTTGATTGTCCTATTTTATTATGGACGTTAAGAGAACCTGTTATAGATGGAGGAAGACTTAGATTAAACTCTTTAACAGGAGCATATTCAGCAGGAAATCTTTTCCATCATTTAGGAAGAGAGCAATTTGGATATGTATTTGGAGGTCCATCAGAAGAGGAAGTTATATCGACAACAAAAGCATATATAGAAGCAGCTAAATTAAAAAAATCTCTGAAAAACCTAAATATGGCAAGTATCGGTCATACACCACAAGGATTTGGATTTGGAAGAGCTTTAGATGCTGAATTATTAAAAAACTTTGGAATAAATCTTTTATCTATTGAAGCGAGAGAGTTAATGTCTAAAGCTAGAGAATTTTCAGATGAAGAGATTGAAGCTGTTTTAGAAGAAGCAAAAGAAAAGATGGTAGGACTAATGGAGATACCTGAAAATAATGTTAAAGATTTTGCCAGAATCTACAAAGCATATAAAGATTTTATTGAATCAAATAATATAAAAGCTCTTGCTTCTAGATGTTGGCCAGATTTCTTTATAGAGTTTAAAACTCCAGTGTGTGGAGCTTTAGGACTATTAAATGATAATTTAATTGCTGCAGCTTGTGAATCAGATTTAATGGGAGCCCTATCTATGTACATGGGAATAGAGTTAACTAAAAATGCTGTATTCTTTGGAGATCCTGTATCTCTTGATGAAAATAAAAATACAGTAACATTCTGGCACTGTGGAATGGCAGCTTGTTCTTTAGCAAATAAAAATAAAGGTGCTGAAACAGGTGTTCACCCAAATAGAAAAATTGGACCTACAATGGAGTTTGGTTGTAAGGGATCTGATGCAGTAACAATATTTAGAGTTGGAAGAAAACCAAATGGTGAGTTTAGATTTTTTATAGCTTCAGGAGAAGCTTTAGATGAACCAAAACAATTTTTAGGAGCCTCAGTTGTTGTAAAAACTAATTCAGATGCTTTAGAATTAGTTAAAAAGAGTGTGAAAGATGGATGGGAGCCTCACTTTGTGGTTATTTATGGAGATGTAGCAAAAGAATTAGAAGTTTTAGGAGAAATTTTAGAATTAGAAGTTTGTAAATATTAAATATAAATTGGAGGGTGTAATGCTTAATAAATTAAATCAATTAAATAATTTAGAAATATTATCTTGTTCTAGTGAAGAATTTGAAAGATATGGTAAGATAATATCAGGATATGATTTTAATGAATTAGTGCAATATGCTGAAAAGAATACAAATATTCCTCCAAATGGTAATATATATGTTGGTTCTGTAGATGATATGGAGGGGATTGCCCCTCTATTTTCATTTTTAAAGAACAACTTTTATGGTGGAATGGATGTTCAAATAGGATATTGTAATGGAAATAATTCATTTTTAAATGGATTGGAATATCATAAATCTAGTGAGATAAATATAGCAGTGACAGATTTAGTATTACTTCTTGCTAAAACAACAGAAATTCAAAACAATGAAATAAATAGTTCTTTAGTAAAAGCATTTTTTTTACCAAAAGGATCTGCAGTGGAGCTATATCAAACAACAATGCATTTTGCACCATGTAAGGTAACAAATGATGGTTTTAAATGTATTGTAATTTTACCTAAAGAAACAAATACAGAAATTTCTTTAGAAGAAAGAGAAATTTTAACTGAAGAAGACAAATATCTTTTTAAAAGAAATAAATGGCTACTTGTTCATGGGGATAAACAAGATTTAATAGCAAAAGGGGCTTTTCATGGAATTTCGGGGGAAAATCTAGAAGTAAAGTTCTAATAATGGATGTGTTAAAAATAAAAAATTGAATAGATTTAAGGAGGAATCAAATGGGTTTAACGATAGTATCTTTTTTATTCTTCACGGTTTTGGTTGCAGTAATTTCTTGGTGGAAAACAAAAAGTGAAAAACTAGATACAGCTGACGGATATTTTTTAGCTGGAAGAGGTTTATCAGGAATGGTTATAGCAGGTTCAATGCTTTTAACAAATATATCGGCTGAACAAATGGTTGGACTTAGTGGGCAAGCGTATTCAAGAGGGATTAGTGGAATGGCTTGGGAGACAACTGCTGCTATAGCTACAATAGCACTAGCTATGTTTTTTTTACCAAACTATTTAAAAAGAGGTTTTACGACAATGCCTCAATTTTTAGAAGAAAGATATGATTCTGGAACAAGAAAGCTTGTATCTATTTTATTACTTGTGGGGTATGTTTTAATATCAACACCAGCAGCTTTATATGCAGGAGCAGTTGCATTTAATCAAGTTTTTAATCTTACAGATCTTCTAGGAGTGACTTATGTACAATCCATTTGGATTTTAGTTTGGGTTATTGGAATAATAGGAAGTATTTATGCAATATTTGGTGGGTTAAAAGCAGTTGCTGTTTCGGATACAATTAACGGTATTGGGTTAGTTGTTGGAGGTTTAGCAGTTCCATTCTTTGGTTTACTTTACCTTGGGGAAGGGAAGTTAATGCATGGTTTAAATCAAGTTATTAGTACACATACAGAAAAATTAAATGCTGTTGGTACTGCTACTGATCCTGTACCGTTTGGAACTTTATTTACTGGGATGATCTTTGCCAATCTATTTTATTGGTGTACAAACCAGGTTTTAATTCAAAGAACTTTGGGAGCAGCTAATTTAAAAGAGGGACAAAAAGGGGTTTTAATGTCAGGATTTATGAAAGTTTTAATTCCATTAATTGTTAGTTTTCCTGGTGTTATAGCTTATCATATATTTAAAGGTCAACTGGCGATGGGAGATGCAGCATATCCTGCACTTGTTTCATTAGTTTTACCAAAATATCTGACTGGATTTTATTGTGCTGTAATATTTGGAGCTGTTTTAAGTACATATAACTCTTTATTGAATAGTGCTGCAACATTGTTCTGTTTTGATATTTATAAACCAGTTCTTAATCCAACTGTTACTGATGAGAAGTTAATAAAAGTTGCTAAAATAGTAGCTACATTTTTAGCAATATTTAGTATGTTTGTTGCACCGCTTACAATGTATGCTGAAGGTGGATTATTTGAAGTTATGAGAAGATTTACTGGATTTTTTAATATACCAACAATTGCTATTGTTTTAATAGGGTTCTTCTCAAAAAAAGTAACAGCACTTTCTGCTAAAATAGCTGTTATAGGTCATATAGTTTTGTATACACTATTAATCTTTATTTTAAAAGTTAAAATTAATTATATTCATATTATGGGAATATTATTTGTAATAGATGCTTTGATAATGTTTACTATTTCAGCTATAAAGCCTGGAAAAACTTATGAAGCTAAACAATTAAAGCCTGCAGTGGATATGAAACCTTGGAAAAGATTTCCAGAAGTTGCAACACTTCTTCTTGGATTAATGGTATTCACATATATTTTATTATCTCCACTTGGAATTGTTTCTGTGGAAAAAGAAATTGGTGATATAGTAGGACCAAAATTTAAGTATTCTATGGTTATTTTAGTTTTAGGAATGGCTGCTATTTACTCAATGTTTAAAAGAGTAATTGGAGCAGTTCATGTTAAGGCAGAGCAAGAAGAAATAAGAATGGCTGATGAGAGTAAAATTTTACAAGTTAGTATAGATTAAATACGGAGGGAAAAATGATACTAAAAATTAATGAAAATAGTTTTGTTATTTCAATAGATGGGATAGAGGTTATAAATCATAGTAAAGAGAGTCCTTTTATTTTTATTGGAAAAGGAGAAGCTAATTATGATATGTATAGAGGAAATTTTAAAATAACTGATTATTTAGAAGAAAGAGTGCCATTAAAAAACTTTGAAGTGGTAAAAAATGAGAAAGAAAGTTTTGAGATAAACTTATTTGATCATCATCAGTTAAAATTAACTTTGATAGGTAAAAAAGAAAATGGGCAAGGAAAAATATACTTTGAATCTAAAGATCAAATAGATAATAGAATTTGGATTAGAGTGTTAGCTGAAGAGGATGAAAAAGTATATGGATGTGGAGAACAATTAAGTTACTTTAATCTAAGAGGAAAAAACTTTCCGTTATGGACATCAGAGCCAGGTGTTGGAAGAAATAAAAATACGTATACAACTTGGCAAGCAGATGTAAAAGATAAAGCTGGTGGAGATTATTATAATACAAACTATCCAGAGCCAACTTATATTTCAACAAGAAAATATTATTGCCACCTAGAAAGTACAGCTTATTTAGATTTTGATTTTAGAAATAAAAAATTTCATGAGCTACAATGTTGGAATATACCGGAGTTTATTTTATTTGAAACTGGAAAAACTTATTTAGAAATTCAAGAAAAGTTAACACATTATTTTGGAAGACAACCAAATCTTCCAGAGTGGATTTATAATGGTGTTATTCTTGGATTACAAGGTGGAACAGAAGTAGTTTTAGATAAATTAAATAAAGCTTTAGATGCAGGAATTAAAGTTTCAGGTGTTTGGTGTCAAGACTGGCAAGGAAAAAGAATAACTTCTTTTGGAAAAAGACTAAATTGGAACTGGAAATGGTCACCTGAAGAGTACCCAAATCTAGATATAGAAATTAAGAAATTAAAAGAAAGAGGGATTAAATTTTTAGGATATATAAATCCATATGTAATAGAGGGATATGATTTATATGAAGAAGCAAAGGAAAACGGTTATTTAGCTACAAAACTAGATGGAAGTGATTATACAGTAGATTTTGGAGAATTTTACTGTGGAGTAGTTGATTTTACAAATCCAAAAGCTTGTGAGTGGTATAAAAATGTAATAAAAACTAACCTAATTGATTTTGGACTTGATGGGTGGATGGCTGACTTTGGTGAATATTTACCAACAGATTGTAAATTAAGTAATGGTTTAAGTGCAGAAGTTATGCATAATGCTTGGCCGGCTATGTGGGCTAAAATAAATTATGAAGCTGTTAAAGAAGCTGGAAAATTAGAGGAGATAGTTTATTTTATGAGAGCTGGATTTACAGGTACTCAAAAATATTGTACTCTGATTTGGGCTGGAGATCAAAGTGTAGATTTTTCATTAGATGATGGATTAGCATCTGTTATTCCAGCAGCTCTTTCTGTAGGAATGACAGGAAATGGATTATCTCATAGTGATATTGGAGGATATACATCTTTACATGGAAATAAAAGAAATAGAGAATTATTATTGAGATGGACTGAAATGGCAGCCTTTACTCCAGTTATGAGAACTCATGAAGGAAATAGACCGGATGATAACTACCAATACGATGGAGATATTGGAGCAATGAAATTCTTTGCAAGAATGACTGATATATACACTAGTCTTAAACCATATATGAAAACTTTAGTTGAAGAAAATAGTAAATTTGGAATTCCAGTACAAAGACCAATCTTCTTCCACTATGAAAAAGACTTAAAAAGCTATGATATAAAGTATCAATATCTTTTAGGAGAGGATCTTTTAGTTGCTCCAGTTCATCAAGAACATATGGATAAATGGGCAGTTTATCTTCCTGAAGACAACTGGGTACATTTATGGACAGGAGAAGAATATAAAGGAGGAGATATTGAAGTTTCCTCAAAACTTGGGTATCCACCTGTTTTTTATAGAAAAAATAGTAAATGGAAATCTTTATTCGAAGAGATTGGTGCTAAATAAATTTAATAAATAGATTAGGAGGAAAAAATGCTAAAGGATATTGGATTCTTAGCGGTAGTTTTCCTTACAAATATAATCCAGGGGATAACAGGCTTTGCGGGAACAGTTCTCGCAATGCCCCCTGGTATTTTTTTACAAGGAATTGATACTGCAAAAATGGTTTTAAATATTTTAGGAATATTAGCTTCTTTATGGATTGTACTAGTATCATATAAAGATATAAATTGGAACGAGGTAAAGAAAATCTTATTCTTTATGGTTATTGGAACTGCCTTAGGAATGAAAATTTTCACACTATTACCACTTGAATTCTTACTAAAAATCTATGCTATATTTATAATTTTGATGGCCTTAAAAGGAATTTTTATAAAAGGAGAAGTGAAAACTCCAGAGTGGGTTTTAGTAGGTGTAATTCTTTTAGCAGGAGTTATACATGGAATGTTTGTATCTGGTGGTCCATTAATAATGATTTATGTAGCTAAGAAATTAAAATCTAAAAGTAGTTTTAGAGCGACTTTAGCTATTGTATGGATAGTTTTAAATAGTTACTTAGCTTTTTCTCACTATAATCAAGGAATATTTACACCAGAAAATATAAGATTGTTATATTTAAGTATTCCACCATTTGCTTTAGGAATGATAGTTGGAAATATTTTACATTATAAAATGTCACAGGCTAGTTTTTTAAGACTATCTTATATTTTATTATCTATATCTGGTATGGCACTTATAGTTAAATAATTGACAAAATTAAATTAGTAAAGTATGATTGAAAATAAAGTCGAATTTTAAAATACTGTAAAGGAGAGAATATGATGACAGGAATGAATATGGAAAATTTAAAAAATAATAATAAAATAGCAATACTCTCCTATTTGAATAAAAATGGAGAAAGTTCTAGAAAAAAAATAGCTGAAGGATTAAAGCTAACAACAGCAACTCTTACAATTTTAACAAATGAGCTTATAGAAGAAGGCGTTATAACTGAATTAGGAGCTTTAACAGAGGGAAAAGTAGGTAGAAAACAAATATTAATTGATATAGATAAAAATTCAAAATTTGCTATAGGAATTGAAATTTCTAGAAATAATATTTATTATAACTTAATAAATTTAAAAGCTGATATAATAGAAAGTAAAGTTTGGAAATATGAGAATAAACTTCAAGAAAACCAATTAAAGGAAATTTTAGACGATATATACAAATCTACTAAAACTAGAAGAGATATGATTTTAGGAGTAGGAATAAGTATTTATGGTGGATTAGATGAAGAAGATAATTGGAAGATTGGAGTATCTAATATAAAAAAGATTATTGAAAAAAAATTAAAATTTCCAACATATATTCAAAATAATATTAGAGCTTTAGCTCTTACAGAACAATATTTAAATAGAGATGAAAAAGATTTTTGGTTAGTTAAGTATGGTCCCGGAGTGGGAGCAGCAATAATAATGAATGGAAAATTAGTAGAAGGAAACAAAAGGTTAGCTGGTGATATAGGACATATACCTTTTGAAAAAAATGGTGAGGTTTGTCATGTATGTGGTCAAATGGGATGTTTAGAGTCAAAAGTTAATTTTGAGAAAATACTAAAAGATTTTGATCAAAGTTTATTATTAAATAATCCGATATTGCCTAATGAAAAAGATTATGAATACATATTAAGATTATCTGAAATACAAAATAACAAAGGGTTAGAGAAGATTTTAGAAAAATTAGGTAAAGCTATAACTATTGGAGCGACTATATTAGATTCAAATAAGATAATATTAGCTGGTGATATTCTTAAAGATGAGAAAGTTTTTAATATCTTAGAAAAGCATATTCTTGAAAATAGTATATTTTTAAGAAAAGAAAATATAACTTTTATGGAAGATTATGTTGATAAAAGAAAAAAGGCTCCTGGAATATTGGTTTTAAAAAACTTTTATAATTGTTAGTAATATTTTTATTCTAAAAAGAAAAGAGGAAGTATGAAACTAATTAAGACAAAATTTGGAGAAACAAGAGATAAAGAGGAAGTATATATTTATAAATTACTTGGGAAAAATATAGAAGTTGAAGTTTTAAATTATGGTTGTATAATTAAAAGCATTTTCACTCCAGATCAAAATGGGAATTTCAAAAATATAGTAGCATCTTTTAATGACTTTGAAAGTTATGAGAATTGTCCTATGTTTATAGGATGTATTACAGGAAGAGTTGCAGGAAGAATAAAAAAAGGAATTTTAAAAATAAAAGAAGATATCTATCAATTAGAAACTAATGAGGGGAAAAATCACCTTCATGGAGGACGAAATTCATTAAATAGAAAAGTATGGAAAGTATTTAATATTGAAGAAAAACAAGATTTAATAAAAATAACTTTTAATTATGTTAGTCCTCATTTAGAAAATAATTATCCTGGAAAAATAGATTTGTATGTAACTTATATACTAAGTAATGACACCTTAAAAATAGAATATTTAGGGTTTCCTGATAGAGAAACTTATATAAGTTTAACAAATCATACATTCTTTAATTTAACTGGAGATTGTAGTCAACAAATATTAAATCATAAAATAAAAGTAATGACTGATAAAGTTATTGAGATAGATAACGAAAAATTACCAATAAAGATAGAAGATATTAATAAAACAAATTTTGATTTAAAAAATTTTATATCTTTTAGAAAATTGTTATCTATCGAAGATATACAACTAGAATACGCAGGAAATGGATTAGATCACAGCTTTATTTTAAATGAATCTGAAAAAATAAAGTGTATTTGTCAAGAGAGAGAATCAGGAAGATATGTAGCAGTAGAAACTGATCAACCAGTTGTAGTTGTATATACAGGTAATTCAATAAGAGAAAATATAGTCTTCTATGACAATATTAAAGCAATTAAACATTTTGGATTTTGTTTAGAAACCCAGGATTATCCAGATATACAAAATATACATAAAGAAAGTATGAAGTTGTATAACAAAAATAATCCATATATTCAAAATACTACATTTAGATTTGGTACAATAAGATGAAAAAAAGAGTGAAGTTTATAAAAATTAAACTTCTATCTAATGGAATTGTAAATGTTTAAAGAGGCTCTTAGATAGATTGATACTAAATAGTATCCTCCATTTAAGAGCCTCTTTTACTTTAAAAAGTGAATTTTACTTTAGTAAATTGTATAGATATCAAGATTACATTGCTTTTTTATATAAATCTATCATATTTTGTAGATTTGTTTCTCTTGGATTAGCAAGGACATTTCCACTTTTCATAGCGTCTTTAGCCATATCTTCTATAGAATCCTCTTTTACACCTAATTCAGATAGAGATTTAGGAATTCCTAAATCATCATTTAATTTTTTTAACTCATTTATAAGCATTTCCGGTTTAAAATTGTTTACGATTCCTGAATCTTCTTTTATATAGTTATAAATTTTTTCGTATCGTCCATTATCAACTATTGAATTATATTCCATAACTGTAGGAAGAAGAACTGAATTAGCTATACCATGAGGAACATGATAGAAGGCACTGACAGGATGACTCATAGCATGGACATTCCCTAGTCTAGCCCAAGCAAAAGATATTCCTGCAAAATTAGAGCCTATCATCATTCCACATGCAGCTTCTTTATCCCCTCTGTTTTTAACGAAATTACGAAGATTTCTTCCTATTAATTCCATAGCTTTTTCTGCCATCGCATCAGAAAATGGTGAAGATTGCTTTGATAAATAAGCTTCAATTGCATGAATTAAAGCGTCTATTCCACATGCAGCTGCTATTGATTGAGGTGCTGTCATAATTAGTTCAGGATCTAAAAGTGCATATTTAGGAATTGTTTCATAACTAACTATTGAAAACTTATAATTTCTCTTTTCATCTGTAATAACTGAAGAAGCTGTTACTTCACTTCCAGTACCTGCAGTAGTTGGAATTGCTATAATTGGCACGATTGGTCCTGGAACTTTATTAAGTCCCTCGTAATCTGTTATTTCTCCACCAAAAGTACTTAATACTCCTACAGCTTTAGAAACATCTAGAGGACTTCCACCTCCTAAAGCTATTATACTAGTTGCTCCAGATTCTTTATATAGGTCTGTTGCATTAGTAACAACAGTTATTGTAGGATTAGGTACTACATCTAAGTAAGTTGTACATTTTATTTGAGCCTTTTCAATAATATTTTTAACTCTATCAACAACACCTATTTTTTCAAGACCACGATCAGAAACTAAAAAAACATGATTTGAATTACTTTCTTTTAATATTTTAGGAAGTTTCTCTAAAGCTCCCATGCCAAATTCAATATTTTGTGGTATTCTAAAATTAAAATCGTTCATTTTACTCTCCCTTTAAAATAAATTTTTAGTAACTATTTTATTTAAATTTTTCTTAAAAACGTAATTCTGTTCGATTAATCAAATCATCTTGTAAAGGTTTTCCTAACTCCACAAAATATGCACTATAACCCGCTACTCGAACTAACATATCTTTATAATCTTTAGGATTTTTTTGTGCTGCTTTCATTGTTTCAACACTCATTATATTAAATTGTACATGCATTCCTTGCTTAGACATATATTCATCTATAAAACTTATTAAAATATCTCTTCCTTCAACTCCTGCAACAGCTTCTTCTGGGAATCTAAGATTTAATAAAGTTCCATTGCTAGCAAGGCTATGGTCTACCTTTGAAACCGAATTTACAATTGCCGTAGGTCCAGAGATATCATGAGAACCTCCTGATGTATGAACTGGCCCCATATTATCAGAAATAGGCTCCATATTTTTACGTCCATCGAGAGAAGCATTTGTATAAAGACCCATTCCAACATTAGCATTAACTGTATACACTCCAGGACTAAAATTTCCACCTCTTGGATTTTTTCTTCCTTTTATATGTTTACAATAACACTCAAACATAAATTTAAAAAGGTTATCTGCATAATCATCATCATTTCCATAATGAGGAATTTTTGAACTATTAACAAGGGCATATAATTTTTCATGTCCTTCCCAATTATCTTTAAGAGCAGTTAATAACTCGTTTCCAGTGTGAGTTTTATCATCAAACATTAATTTTTTAATTGTAGCTAAAGAATCAGCACAAGTTGCTATTCCAGCACCTTGAGGAGCAGTTCCATTATATTTTACACCACCTTCTGTCATATCTTTTCCAGATTCAATGCAACCTTCAAAGAATGCAGAAACATAGGGTGTTGGTTTAACCATTTTATGGACTTCATCAGTTATATTTAAGCAACTACATAATTGATCTGTCCAATACTCAAATTGTTTATCAACACTTTTTAAAACTTCTTCAAAATTTTTATAAGTTTCTAGATTTCCTGTGTTAGGTCCTATTTTCTTTCCATCTAGTGTAACTCCTCCATTTAAAACCATCTCCATCATTTTAGCAGTATTTACATATCCTGCATCAAGCCATCCAAATTCTTTTCCAGGAAGAGACGGTTCTACACAGCCAACGACACAATAATCTCTGGCTTCTTCAAGAGTTACTCCTTTACTTAACATAGCTTTAATTGCTGGAATATCATTAAATAACTTAGGATGTCCATATCCTGCTCTAATACATTCAGCAACTTTAATTTTTAGTTCATATGGTGTGTTTTCATGAATACGAACACAAACCCATGGATTCATCATTCTAGTGTGAGCAGAGGCTTCTAACATTAACATAGTTAAATCATTTGTTGAGTCATTTCCATGTTTATCGACTCCACCAATAGTAAGGCTTTCTCCTCCAAATCCACGTCCATTTCTCACTTTAACTGTACCTTTATCCTTTAATTTTGTCGGATTATTCATTTTTACATATTGAACTTCAAGGAGTTCTAAAGCAAATTCTTTGGATAAAGTTTTTTCTTTAATATCATTATTATAAAATGGAAATAACCATTGATCCATACGCCCATATGATATAGAATGTCCGTTTCCTTCTATTTGAATAAGAGTTGTTGCAAAATTAAATAGCTGTAGAGCTTGCCAAAAGGTTTCTGGAACTCCACCAGCAATAACTTTACAATTATTACTCATTGTTAAAAGTTCCTTTTTTCTTTCAAGATTTCTTTCAGTTTTTGATTTTTCTTCAGCTAATTTAGAATAACGAAGAATATATTTTTTAGCTGCTTCTAACATTATAAGTGTAGAATTGTAATAATCTCTCTTAGAACCATAATTAGGATCTTTCTTTGAAAGTTTTCCAAGATATTCTTTAACTTGATTAATTACACCATCATATCCTAGTGTCATTAATTTATTATAATCCATTGCAAAGTGCCCAATTCCAGCAAAATGATAATTATTTGTTTGAAATATCTTTTCTCCCATATGAGAACCAACTTTTTGTTCTTCATCAAGTCTTGATGTTATAATTTCATTAGCAGATTTTCCTTCCCAATACTTACAAAGCTCAAGAATTTCTTGTCTTTCATCATCATTTCTTATATAAAATTGATCGTTTGAACGTTTTTCAAAAGGCGAATTTATGATTTCGTCAATTATCCAACTTACTGAAAATTCCGGGTATATAGGTGAAGCTTTTGCAGGTGCTGCAATTTCCCCTAAGATTAAATCTTCATCATATATATGAATAGTAGTGTTCATTAAAATATTTTCAAAAGCATATGCACATTGAAGTTTTCTTGGAAGTGTTTCAGTTTTTTTATAAGCCTCTGTTACTAATCTAAGTCTTTCTACATCAATATCATAAGGTCTATCTAAAAAAGTTTGTCTTAATTTATTAATTCTTGGAAATGGTGACCAATCCTCATGATTAACTTGATATCCAAGGCTATAGATTTTATCAAAAGCTTCTATCCCTCGAGCATTAGTATGTTTTTCATTTTTTTTACTGCTTAAATCTACAGTTTTCATAATCTATTTACGCTCCTTTTATTTTTATATTTAACTCTCCCCTTTTGTTCCAATAAAGCAGTTAATTCCCCTACTCTTAAAATAATCAGCTATTTTTGAAATATTTGTTTGAAATATTGTTCTATCAAAATGTATATTTTTCATTTTATAATCAAGTCCTAAAGAGTGGTATTTTTCTTCTCCGAGGTGCATAAAACTTAAAAGTTGCAACACTTTTATATTATTTCCAAGTTCTTCTATAATATAATCAGCAGTAGCCTTTATATTTTCCATATCATCATTTATATTAGGAATAACAGGGATTCTTAATATAATCTCTTTATTTTCTTTAATTAATTTTTTTAAATTTTCAAGAATTAAATCATTATAAGCACCTGTATACTTTTTATGTTTATACCTATCCATATGTTTTAAATCTGAAATAACTAAATCTGTATACTCTAATATTTTTTTAAAACTACTCCATTGGCCATAAAATGTAGATTCAAGACAAGTATGGATATCATTCTCTTTACAATTTTTTAGTAATTCAATTACAAAATCGCTTTGAAGAATGGGATCACCACCTGAAATTGTAACTCCACCATTAGATTTTTGATAAAATCCCTTATCTTTTAAAACTTCTTTCATACATTCCTCTACAGTCATTATTTTTCCCCATTGTTTAATAGCATCAGAAGGACATATATTAACGCATTTAAAACAACTTTTACACTGAGTGTAATCTATTAAATTTAATTTTCCATTTTTAAAATTTAATGAATTTTTACTAGGGCAAACATTTTTGCAGTCACCACATTTTTCATCTGAGATACATTTATTAGTGAATACACCTGGTTGAATATTAAGTTTTATACTTTCAGGATTTCCACACCAATCACACTTCAAAGGACATCCCTTTAAAAAAAATTCTGTACGAATTCCAGGACCATCATGAAGAGTAAAACGTTGAATATTAAAAATAATGCCTTGTTTTAACATCTGGTTTCCTCCATTTATAAGGAATTTTTATGATTTAATTTATTTATAATCACTGAGCTATAAAGTATTTTTTTTCTTTGTTGATTATTATTTTTATTTAAGCTATTTATTTTGTCTAATAATATATCAAAGGATTTTTCAGCAATCTCTTTATTTGGAACTTTACAAGTTATATAATTTTCATCATCTAACATCATGTCTAAAACTTCTGAAATTCCAAAAACTCCAATTACTATTTTGTTAAACTTTTTAGAATATTTTTTTAGAATTTTTAGAAATCCTAAAGCCATAGTATTATTGGCTATATAAATTACTAATTCATCACTTTTATGATTTTTTAAAATCTCTTCTCCTAATTCATAGCCACTATTAAATGTAAAATCTCCATATTTTACTTCATAATTTTCTGTACAAATTTTACATTCATTTATAGCATCTTTGAATCCTAAAAATCTATCTTGACCAGAACTGATATCTAAAGGTCCTGAGATAAAATATATATTTTTATAGTCATTTTTTAAAATTTCATTAGTTATATTATAACTAATTGTATAATTATCTAGAAAAACTCCATCAAAGTTAAAGCCTTCGATTTCTCTATCTAAGAACACAGTGGGAATATCTCGAGATTCAATCTCATTTAAAAAATTATAATCATAATTAACCTTGTATTTGCCAGGAATATATATAATACCCTTTACCCTGTAATCAATAAAAAGCTCTATAAATTTTTTTTCTTTTTCATATTTACCATTTGTATTACAAAGTAATACAGTAATATTTTCTTTCTCTGCACGACTAGATATAACTTCAATCATTTCTGAGAAAAGAATATTACTAACGTCAGGAACAATAAGACCGATAGTTTGATCAATGACACCTTTACTCAATCTTGTTGCATAAGAATTAGGTGTATAATTAAATTGTTTCATTATCTGTTCAACTTTTTCTTTTGTTGTTACTTTTACTTTAGAATCATTATTTATAACTCTTGAAACTGTCGCAATAGAAACATTAGCAAGCTTTGCAATCTCTTTTATATTCATCAAAAACTCCCTTTAAATTTTGTAAATATTTACATTTCTATACGCTTAATACAACATAAAGCTATATAAATATAAAATGTAACTGATTACATTATTGTATATACTCTATAAAAATGTATTTGTCAAATATTTCTTTATAGTTATTTTAATTAAACAATAAGATTTTGATATAGAAAAGCTACTAATAAAATCAACTAGTAGCTTCAGTTGAATATGACTTTAATTAATAAACTGTTTTTAGAAAGAAGATACCTTTGTTTTACTTAGATACTATTTTTAAATTTATATTTTTTACAACTCTAATCATAATTTAATTAAAAAATAAAGTTTAAAAACTCTTTTCATTTCAAAAAATTACGCCAACTAATTTTTAATTATATATATGTGTAATACTATTTAAAAACATAAGTTTAAATACTTTGTATGTAAATATTAAGTAAAAAATAAGGACCAGTTATTTTATAA
>OGMJ01000316.1_pt1 | contig 31972 bp, 30 predicted proteins | sample 1573181 | NCBI WGS metagenome assembly OGMJ01 (sample SAMEA2582004, study PRJEB24529) | metagenome | biome: Human gut stool | place: China | collected 2011
ATTGATTCAATATTTTTATTTTGCATTGAATTGAAAATATGAGGAAGTGTTATTATACTTTCTTTACTATTTACTATTTGATATTCTAAATTTTCATTTACTTGTATCAGTTTTTTATTTTTTTCATTTTGAGATCTATATGCCTGATTAATATCTTGATTTTCAACTTTTAACTCATCTATTTTCTGCTTATTTCTATCGTTAATTTTTCCTAAAACTAACCCTGTAAAGAAAAAAATCATAATATATTTATAATACTCAATAGAATAAAAAAATATCACAGGATCATTACCTATTTGTACATAAGCTACAAAATAAGCGATTAGTGCTACTGTAGCTGCAACGATACCGCTATAAACACCGTATCTTAAAGCTATAATAGCTACTATTATCATTAATGGATGAGGATTCATATTTAAAAAATCTAATTTAAAATAACTAAAATGGAAAAAAATTAAATATATTCCTAAGCAATATACAATTGTTTCAACTAAACTTAATAAATAAATATTTTTTACTTTTTCTGTTTGAGTATTTCTGTCTTCCATAATTAATCTCCTTTTAAATAGTTATATATTTTATAATAAACTTAAAATTTGGGGGTATCAATATTTTACTCTCCTCAATAGTTTAGTCTTTTTTCTCTCTATTGTTCTTTTTTTTCAATTTTTATGAAATAATTTGTTTTTTAGTTCAATTAGCTCTTTTACTTTTAATAATTTAATCTATGTTTTATTCTATTTTTCATAGCTGATTTTGGAAGAAGTGTAGATAAATACTTGTTTGAATGAATGGATTGAGAAGGTACTATCCTTTAATTTTATTTTGATATTTTTTAATGATTTGAGAGATATACTCACTTTTGATTTTTGTCTTCAAATATTTTTTTTCATAAAAAAAACTCCAAGTTAGATGATTTAATATTATCTCAACTTGAAGGTTTTCATAAATATTTAATTCGATTCTTATTAATTTCTATTGTCTACTCTTTTAATTTTATTTCAATTCACTAAAATAGTTCCAGCCTTAGCGGTAAATACAGTTCCCTCTTCCAAAACAATCTTTCCATTTATAACAACATACTCTATCCCCACAGGGCACTGAAAAGAATTTTGAAAAGTGGAGCTATCTTTAATTTTATCCAAATCAAAAATGGTAATATCTGCAAAGTTTCCATTTTTAATCTCTCCACGCCCCTCTAATCTAAAGAGTTTAGCTGGTCTCTCGGTAATTCTATTTATAATTTTTTCTATTGAAACCTCATCTTTATTCATCCATATATATTTTGGAAACGTTCCAAAATTTCTTGGGTGAGGATTTCCCAATTCAAATTTATCCTCCATTGGTAAAGAGTTTCCATCACTAGCAATAACTCCCAAATCACTTTTGAAAAACTCCTTTACATCCTCTAAATCCATAGAGAAATATATGGCTTGAGCCTTCCCTTTAGATTTTTCAAGTATATATAAAACAGTTTCTTCCTCACTTAAATTCAGATATTTTGAAATTTCAGAGATTGTTTTTCCATTGAAATAGGTATCTTTTAGATAACTATTAGATACTACAATGTTTTTACTTCCACCTCTCTTTTCAATATTTTCCCTTATTAAAGACATCACTTTGTCAGAAAAATTAGGAATCTCTTTTATAAAAGTTTCTATATCTCCATCGAAAACATTTTGAGGTATAAGAACAAAAAGGTTGGTACAAGTAGCTTCATAGGGATATTGATCAAAAGATATTAGTACTCCCGATTTCCAAGCTTTTTCTAACATCTCTATAATTTTTCTAGACTTTCCCCAATTTTTCCTATTCATAACTTTTAAATGAGAAACATTGACCTTTGCTTTAGTTTCTCTGCCGTAATAGATAACCTCTTCTATGGATTTTTCAATCTCATTAACTTCATCTCTCATATGAAAGGATGCAACTTTATCATACTTTTTTACAACTTTTAAAAGCTCTAAAATCTCCCTTTGGCTCATAAAATTTCCTGGTTGATATATCAATCCAAAAGATATTCCAAGGGCGCCCTCATCAAACTGTTTTTCCAAAAGTATCTTCATCTTTTCAATTTCACTTTCATTGGCCTCACTTGACTTAAACCCCATTATAGCTATTCGAATACATCCAGCTCCAATAAGAAATCCTTGATTAGTTACAAGTTTTCCCTTTTCTAAAAATTTTTTTAAATCTAAAAAAGATTTAGTTTTATTTAAATCTATTGGATAATAGTTTATATCTGAATGAGTTTGAATATACTTTTTAAGATTTCCTCTGTTCTCATCTGACCACGGAGAGATTCCTATTCCACAATTTCCATTAATTTCTGATGTCACTCCTTGATAAATTTTACTTGTACAGCTTTCAGTTATAAATCCAGAGATATCTGAGTGACTATGAATATCTATAAATCCAGGAGTTACATAAAGATTCCTAGCATCAATAATTTTTTTTCCAACTAGTTTATCTTTAGAGATAGCCTCAATCTTATCTCCCATTATCCCAATATTTAAAATCTCTTTTTCTTTGAGATTCCCAAATACAACAGTTCCACTCTCTATAACTAAATCATATTTTTTTTCATCAACAGTTTTTAAAGTTTTCATAGATACACTCACCCAATCTATTATTTAAGAGAACGGCTTCTTTATTTTCTCCCTCTGCTAAAATAATCAAATCTACAAAGCTATTTTTGAAAAATATTCTTCCTGCATCATGCTCTATATTTGTTAAATCACCAGTTTTATGAGCCACCTCTACCTTTCTAAAAAAATATAGAGGAATTTTAGAGTTACACAGTTGATTTTTTAAAATAAAAAGTGCTGTCTCATCACAATATAGATTTTCTAAAACCTTTAGGGTATCTCTAGCACTTGTAAAATTATCTAATCCTCTCTCTCTAGCTTCAGAGTCATACATTTTTCTTTGAAGTTGAGTTTCATAGTAACTTTTTTTCTCAATAAAACTTTGAATGTAATCTATTCCTAAAATATCTATTAACATGTTCGTAGCTGTATTATCACTTAAAGTTATCATAAGTGTCGCTAAATCTTTTATTGTCACACTTAAATTGTCATCTAAAACTTTTAAAACTCCGAAGCCTGGAACTTTATCCATCGAATCCACACTTTTTTTATCACTATAAGATAATTCACCTTGAGATATTTTTTCTAAGAGTGCCTCTAAAATAAAAAGCTTTATCAAACTAGCTGATTGAAAAATTTTACTTTCATTTTTAGAAAATATCTCTTCTCCATCAACCTTAACTATAATGCCTACTTTTCCTGAAAACTCATTAATTATATTTTGTAAATTAGATTTTAGTTGATCAAATTTTTTCATGATTCCCTCCTTAAATTGAGTTATATACATTTAATATTTGCATCATTACTCCATTAACAATTGCTTCCTCATCAATATCAAAGTTTCCATTATGAGCCTGAGTTTTTATATTTTTTTCGGTATTTCTAACTCCTAAAGTAAAAAATGCTCCCTCAGTGTTTTCAATAAAATATGCAAAGTCTTCCACTCCCATATTGGCTAACTTTTTTTCATAGATACTATTCTCTCCAAAAAGTTCGGTAGCACTTTTTTTAATAATATCTACAGATTTATCATGGTTTATTAAAGCTGTGTAACCAGGCTCTATATCAATCTCACCCTTTCCACCAAAAGCTAAAGGTAGAGTTGTTACAATCTCTTCAATTCTTTTTTTCATTCTAGCTCTAACATCTGGATCTAAAGTTCTCAAAGTTCCTCTAAGCTCAATCTCATTTGATATAATATTCCCAGCAGTTCCACCATTTATTGTTCCAATTGTTATTACACCAGATTCTCTAGCATCTAAATTTCTACTCACAATACTCTGAAGAGCAATAATCACATGAGATGCTATTAAAAGTGCATCCACACCTCTACTTGGATAAGCACCATGACAACTTTCTCCCTTTATCTTTATTTTTAAGGTATCTGAAGAAGCATTCATAGCTCCGTACTTTATTCCAATTTTTCCAACATCTATAGTTTCATCTACATGTAATCCATAAACAGCATTAACTCCATCAAGAGCTCCATCTTCAATCATAGGTTTTGCCCCTCCAACAGTTTCCTCAGCAGGTTGGAAAAATAATCTTATATTTACAGGTGGCTTCTCCTTTGTTTCATAAAAATATTTTGCCACTCCTAAAACTACAGTTGTATGTACATCGTGCCCACAAGCATGGCAAATTCCACTATTTTTTGAAGCATAATCAACACTTTTTATATCGTGTATAGGAAGTGCATCTATATCCCCTCTTAATGCTATCGTTATATTTTTATTTTCTCCCTCAATCTCAGCTATAACTCCTGTGTCAAATGAAGTTCTATGAGGAATACTCATCTCATCTAAATATTCACAAATTTTATCGTGAGTTCTAAACTCTTGAGTTCCTAATTCTGGGTGCTCATGAAAATCTCTTCTCACCTTTACTAACCAATTTTTTATATTTTCGCTGTGTTTTTTTAAAAGTTCTATATTCATAAATTGCATCTCCTTAAAATATATTTTCCAATAGTATATCATTTTTTGTTAAATCATCATAACTTTCTCTTTTAGAAACAAGATAACTTTTTCCATCTTTTACAAATACCACTGCTGGTTTTAAAGCTTTATTGTAATTACTACTCATAGAGTGTCCATACGCCCCTGTACAGCTAACAAGAATCAAATCATTTTCCCTACATTTTCCTAACCTTACATTTTTAGCTATGATATCTCCCGATTCACAACATTTACCAGCAATAGTTACAATCTCTTTCTCTGTTTCATTAAGTTTATTTGCAACGATGCTCTCATATTTAGCTTGATAAAGAGCTGGTCTTATATTATCTGTCATCCCTCCATCAATAAAAATATATTTTTCTCCACCATATGTTTCTTTTTCACCACCAACTGTATAAAGAGTACTTCCAGCTTGAGCCACGATAGATCGCCCAGGTTCTATAGTCACATTTTTTATATCCATCCCTTCTTTTACTAAACTATTTTCTAAACATCTGATAATCTTTTTCATTATTTTTTTTAGATTAACATCAGTATCCTCTTGGGTATATCTAACTCCAAAACCTCCTCCAATATTTACATCTGGAATGTAAATATTAAGTTTTTCTGAAATTTTCTTTGTGAACTCAACCATAGTTTCAACACCTTCGCAAAAAGCTAACTCATCAAAAATCTGAGATCCAATGTGACTATGAAATCCTAAAAAATTTAACTCAGGTCTATCTACAATATCCTTAACTATTTTAACAATATCTTTATCAAAAATAGACTCCCCAAACTTAGATGAGTGCTTTGATGTTTTTATATATTCATGAGTATGAGCATCTATTCCAATATTTAGTCTTAACATAACATTCATTTTTTTATTAAATTTTCTACACACAAGTGCAACTTTTTCAGCTTCAAATCTGTTATCTAAAATAATACTCCCAATCCCGTTTTTTACACACATCTCAATCTCTTCTAAAGATTTATTATTACCGTGCATATGAACTCTTTTTGTAGGAAAATTCGAAGTTAAAATAGTATATAGCTCTCCACCTGAAACAGCATCAATATCAAGTCCATTCTTTTCAATAATTTGAGCCATTCCTTTAGATAAATAAGCTTTTGAAGCATAAACTATAGTTGTTTTAAATTTTTCACTGACAAAAGATTCCTTTAAATCTTTTATATTTTTCTCCATAAACTCTAAATCGTAAATATAAAGAGGAGTACCATACTTTTCCTGCAACTCTTTTACAGAAACTCCACCTATTTCTAAAACTCCATCTACATTAGTCATTGTTCCTAAATATTTCACTGTATCCTCCTTGATTAATAAAACTATTAAAATACAAAAAAGGTCTAAAACTCTATATTAATTAGAATTTTAGACCTTATTTACGTTTTTTTTGATAAATAAGTGTATTAATTCGCTGATTGATTATATTTTTTTATAGCGTCTTTATAGGCTACGATTATAGATTTTTGAGAGGATCCTAAATAATTTTTTAATATGATAGAACTTATCTCTTCAAAATCTTTTATAAAGTCTTTTCCAACAAAGATTTTTTTAATAAAATCATTCGTTATCTTTAAAATTGCAGAAGCTTCAACATCTAAAATTTTTCCATTGTCATCAATGATAAACCCTACAAAAAAGCTGTTATAATTTTTAGTTATTGCATTGTCTATAGACGTTTTTGCAGTCCCAACAATATACTTTTCTTTCATCAACTATCTCCCCTAGTATCAAATAATTCCTATGAATAGTATATACTCCAAGAACGATTAAAAGTCAAATAAAAAAATTAAAACAAAAATTTGACAGAAGTGAAAACTTGAGGTATAACATCTATTAATTAAATAAATGAAGAAATAAAAAAATACACTTATTTATGATTCTAAAAGTAAATGAGGTCTAAAATTATCTTTAAAATAGTTTTCAAAACTATGTAAGAATAATTTTAGACTTTTTTTTATACATTTTTTATATAGTATAAGGAGGAAAATATGAAAGTAGGAGTTTTTGATTCTGGTGTTGGCGGGTTAACAGTTTTAAAAGAGTTATTAAAAGAGCTAAGTTCTGCTGAATTTATTTATTATGGTGATAGTTTTAACTCTCCATATGGAACTAAAACAATTGAGGATATTCAAAAGCTTTGTTATAAAATCAGTGAATTTTTAATAAACAAAGATGTCGACCTCATAGTTATAGCTTGCAACACAGCCACTGTGGCTTCTCTAGATTATTTAAAAGAAAAATTTCCTACTCTCCCAATTATAGGCGTTATAAATCCAGGAGCTACTATGGCACTTAGGGAAAGTAAAAATAAAAAAATCGGGGTACTTTCAACTCCATTGACAGCTAAAACAAATGCTTATAAAAATGCTATACAAAATTTAAATGAAAATTATGAGGTATACCAACAAGGATGCGAACTACTTTGCCCTATGATAGAGAAAGGTTGGAAGGACAACGAGGAGTCTCACAATATTTTAAAAAATTATATTGAAAACTTACCTAAGGATATTGATACTCTAATTTTAGGTTGCACTCACTATCCGTACTTAGAAGAAAAAATTAGAGATATAGCTAAGTGTACTATAGTTAATCCAGCTAAGGAAACTGCTAGATTAGTTGGGGAACAATTAAAAAAATTAAAAAGTATTACAAATTTAAAAAATTATAATAAAATAAGTTACTATGTAACTGGAGATTTAGAAAATTTTATAACTGTTGGGGAACAGCTATTGGATCAAAAAATGGTTGATGTACACAAAATTTAAAAAGGGGAGTGCTATATGAGTAGTGAATCAAATTTAAATTTAAAAAATAGTGGCGGAGTGGGTACAAAAGGAAAGGAACTTAAAATAGAGAAATTTAAAATTCCTCATACCTATGTAATTATTGCTGGAATGATTATTTTATCATTTATAGGAACCTATATAATTCCTGCTGGTGTTTATGAAAGAGTTAAAGATGTCAATTCTGGTAGAATGATTATAGCTCCAGAAACTTTTACATATGTTGCCAATACACCTGTTAAGTTTTTCTCTTTTACTGAGCACAATCTATTTACTGTATTAATTAGAGGTCTTCAGGCAACTTCTGGAATTGTTTTTTTCACATTTTTGGTTTGTGGATTTTTTAATATGATTCAAAAAACAGGTGCCATTGATTCTGGAATAGCAAAAGTGGCTTACCTATTCAGAAATAAAGGTATGCTTTTAATCCCAGTTGTTATGTTTGTATTTTCAATTGGAGGAGTAGCAATTGGTATGAACACAGAAGCTATAGCTTTTGTTCCACTGGGAGTTCTTTTAGCAAGAGCTCTTGGATTTGATGCTATGGTTGGAATGGCTATGGTAGCTTTGGGAGCTGGAGTTGGTTTCATTGGTGGATTTATAAATCCATTTACTGTTGGAGTTGCTCACTCAATAGCTGGACTTCCAATTTACTCTGGAATGGGATTTAGAGTAGCAGTTTATATAGTTTTATACGTTGCTACAGTTTTATATATTATGAGATATGCTAGAAAAGTAAAGGAAAATCCTTTTAGCAGTGTGGTATTTGATTTAGAGGTTAAACAAAAAGCTATGTCTAATACATCAACAAATAATCAAGAGGTTCCAGATTTAACTCTTAGACAAAAAGGTGTTCTTTTAGTTATGTTAGTTGGATTTATAACTTTAACATATGGAGTTTTAAAACACGGATGGGGAACAGAACAATTAATTAGTATATTTATGTTCATGGGAATTGCTTCTAGTTTTGTTGCAGGAATCTCTCCAACTAATTCTGCAAATAACTTTTTAGATGGAGCTAGAGGAGTTGTATTTGGAGCTCTTGCTGTGGGATTAGCTCGTGGAATCCTAGTTGTGTTAGAGGGTGGACAAATTATAGATACAATTTTATTCTATCTCTCTAGTAAAATTTCATCTTTACCAGGAGTTATCTCAGCTTTACTTATGTATTGCGTTCAGATTATAACAAATCTATTTATTCCATCAGGAAGCGGACAAGCTGCAACAACTATGCCCATCATGGCTCCTTTAGGGGATATGATAGGAGTTTCTAGACAAACTGTTGTTTTAGCTTTTCAATATGGCGATGGATTTACAAACTATATCAATCCAACTGCGGGAGGACTTATGAGTTACCTTGCAATTTCACAAATCTCATATGAAAAATGGGTGAAGTGGATGGCTCCTCTCATGGGAATCTGGCTAAGTATAGGAGCTGCTGCAATCGTTATTGCATATTTTATAGGGTATTAATTTAAAATATACCTTATTCCCACTGTTTTTCTTGTGCTTTCTATACATATTATTGTATAATAAATTAAAATAGATATAAAATAATTAAAAAAATATATATAAGGAGTGTGTTTTGTGAGAAAAAATAAAAGTGTATTAGAGAGTGTAATGAAGAAGGAGGGATTGAATAAATAATCTACTTCAATACCTCCTTTAAGTTAAACTTAAAAATAGGAGGCGTTTATTTTGAATATATTAGAAAATTATGGTTTAAAAAATATTTATGTTGAGGAAGCTAAAAACTATCCTAAGTTTAGATTAGCTAGAGTTATAGCGCAATATAAAGGTTTATATAAAATTATTACTGAATGTAATGAAAAATTAGCTGAAATATCTGGGAAGTTTAGATATGAAGCTATAGAATCGATTGAATTTCCTGCAGTTGGAGATTATGTAATGGTTTCATTTGATGAAAATGATTCTAAAGCTATTATACATAAAATTTTAACAAGAAAAACTACTTTTTCTCGAACGGCAGTTGGAACAAGTGATCAAGTTCAAATTATTGCAACTAACATTGATATTGTTTTTATTTGTATGTCTTTAAATGAAAATTATAATTTAAATAGACTAGAAAGATATCTTTCTATAACTTGGGACAGCGGTGCAGTTCCTGTTGTTGTTTTAACAAAATCTGATCTTTCTAAAGATTTACTCAAGTGTATACAAGAAGTTGAAGAAATATCAGCTTTTTCAGATATTATTGTTACAACATTTAAAGAAGATAACATTGATAAATTTAAAAAATATTTAAAAAAAGATATAACTACAGCTTTTATTGGCTCTTCAGGAGTTGGAAAATCAACTTTAATTAATGAAATTTTAGGAAAAAATCGACTAGAAACAAAGAGTATTGGTAAAGGAGATAAAGGTAAGCATACTACAACAGGACGTGAAATGTTTGTTTCACCTTTTGGTGGAGTCATAATTGATACCCCTGGAATGAGAGAGATTGGAATTCAAAGTGCTGATGTATCTAAGTATTTTTTAGAGATGGAAGATTTAGTAAATCAATGTAAATTTAATAACTGTTCTCATACTGATGAACCAGGTTGTGCTGTAAAAAAAGCATTAATAAATGGGCTTATAGATGAAAGAAGAATTGAAAACTACTTTAAGCTAAAAAGAGAAAGTTCATACGATGGACTAACTAGTAAAGAGTTAGAACAACAAAAATTAAATCAAATGTTTAAAGAAGTTGGTGGACTGAAGAAGGCTAGAAAATTTATAAAAGACAAACAAAAAATAAAATAATAGAAGATATTATTGAACAAATATAAAGATTTTATAAAAGAGTTAACCTTTATAATAGAGGTTGATGAATTAAAATATCTTAAAAAAAGAACCTCTCTTCACCAGAGGTTCTTTCCATTTTTTTAAATTTTTTCAAACTTTTTTTTAAGAAATAAACGTCTAATGATTATAATAATAGTTAGAAGATAGAAAAATATTTAAAGCAGTAAAAATAGCCATCACACAGTTTCAAAGATGTTTTAATTTTTAAAAGGAGGAGTTTTTAAAAAGTTTTAACAAATTATGAAGTTGTTTTGTCTAACTATTATATTGAGGAAATAGATTTAAATGTTAGTAGATTAATTTATTTTTAAGAAGTTTTTTAATTTTTAAATGAAATGATTGAAAGTTTTAAAGTTATTCAAAGGTGATTTAGTAGTGAGTAGAGGGATTTGTGATGGTTGCCCTCTACTTTTTTTATTGAAAAATATAAAAATTAAAGGATTAAGCTAAAATAACCTAATCCTTTTTAATACTATTATATTTATTTTTATCTATTCTATTTCTCAAATTTTAAAAGATAAGAGAATTTTAGCAAATATTTTTTTTATTTAATACCATTTCTATTTTTTTAATTGTCTTTTCTTCTAATTTCCATGTCGTACTTCTTACATTCTCTTCTATTTGCTGAGGTGTTTGAGCCCCACAAATGACTGGACCAACTTCTTTTTGAGCTATTAACCAATTTATAGCAACTTGTGATAATGGTTTTTCTATTTCTTGAGCTATTTCTTTTAATTCTTCAACACAGTTAAAGTAATTTAAAAATCTTTCTCCATTTAACTTTGGATTTTTTGATCTATCGTCTGATGAATCAAAATTATTTTCTAATTTAAACTCTCCAGTTAGTAACCCTTGCATTAAAGGGCTATATGGTAAAAATGCCATACCTTCCTCTTTACATAACGGTAATAATTCGTTTGCTGTTCTATATTCTAGCTGTTTATGATGATAAATTTCTGAATTTGGTTCTAACATATTATATAAACCTTGAAGCGTTGAAATTTCAGCTAACTCCATACATTTTTTTGTATCTTTTAAGGAAAAATTAGATAGACCAATATATCTTATTAACCCTTTTTCTTTCATCTCCATTAAAGTAGCCATTCCCTCTTCTAATTCCATTCCTTCAAATGGCCAATGTATTTGATATAAATCAATATAAGAAGTTTGAAGTCTTTCTAATGAGGCATTCAACTCTTTATATAAACTTTCTCTTGATATACTTTTAGTAACAACCTTATTTTCATCCCATATAAGACCACATTTTGTTGCAATAAAAAGAGAACTTCTATCATAATCTTTTAAGGACTCTCCTAAGATTTTTTCTGAATGTCCCATTCCATAAATAGGAGCGACATCAAAAAAATTTATACCTAACTCTACAGCTTTCTTTATTGTTTCTATAGATTTTTGATCCTCTGTATTATTCCATGTACCACCTATCGCCCAACATCCAAATCCAACTGAAGATAATTTTTCATTATTTAATGCTTTAAACTGTTTATATATCATAATTTTCTCCTTATTTTCTTAATTCTGGCCAAAAATCTTTATTAGCTTCGATTAAACTATCTAAAATATCTTTTGCTTTTAATGCTGATGAAACTGTTTTATTTAAAGTTAATGCTTTAAGTGCTTTATCATATGAATTTTCCATATAAGCATCTACTAAACATTTTTCAGAAGCTAATTGCTGCTCTATCATCCCTTTATTGAATGTAGGTATTTCTAAATTTTTATACGTACTTACCGGTCCATCTTTAGTTATTAAACATGGTATTTCTATCATAGCATCATTCGGAAGATTTTTAATAGCTCCATTATTTTCTACAATCACTAAATATTTTTTATTTAAATCATTCACCAAAGAGTTTGCAACATCTACAATAAATAATCCATGAGCTCCAACATGGAAAGCTTCTCTATCATAATTACCTGTTTTTTCATACTCATCTATAGCTTTGAATAGTGTTGCTTCTCTTCCATCCATTACTTCATTTGCTCTTGTATAATCTTTATTTAATTGATTTAAAACTAAATCTCCTAATAGATAATATTGCATATATGTATTTGGTACATAGTCATCAAATAGATTTAAAATGTACTTCATATTTTTATAAGTTTTTTGCCATGATGCATCCTTATGCTGTAAATCATAATTAGTTTCAGGAAATAGTCCATGCTCTTTTATAAAGCTTTTCATCTCATCTATTCTCTCAACACCATTTACTTTTAAACTTGTAAACCATCCAAAATGATTAAGTCCAAAATATTCAGGTTCAATCTCTTCATAATCACATTTAAATATATCTGTCATTTTTTGCATCATACCAACTGGCATGTCACATATATTAAGAACTTTTGAGTTAGGTCTTAATCTTCTCATTGCCTCTGCTACTATTGAAGCTGGATTTGAATAGTTTATCATCCAGCAATCTTTTTTAGAATATTTTTCCATGTAATCAACTAATTCTACCATAGGTTTAATAGCTCTTAATGCGTATGCCATTCCTCCTGGACCACAAGTTTCTTGTCCAATTGTTCCTAATGATAAAGGAATTTTTTCGTCTAACTCTCTCATTGCATATTTACCAGTTCTGATTTGTGCAAATATAAAATCTGCATCTTGAAAAGCTGATTCTGGATTTGTATGCTCTGTAAATAATAACCCTGGATCCATTTCATCAACTACACTTTTTGTTATAACAGAAATCTTTCTCTGTCTTTCTCCATCTATATCAAATACTCTTAATTCATCTAATTTAAATTCATTTTTTTTACTTAATAAAGCTTTTACAACTCCAGGCGTAAATGTGCTTCCCCCACCTGCTATAACTACAATATATTTTTTCATAATAATCCTCCCTCATCTTTACTCTTCATCTTTTATATTTAACTCTTTACAAACCTCTTTTTTTATCTTTTGAACAGATAATCCATATATAATCTGAACTCCCTCAGAATTTTTAACAATACCACTACATCCTGTTGTGTTTAATAAATTCTCATCTATTTTTTCTAAATCTTTAACTTGAACTCTAAGTCTTGAGTAACAATTTGTAATAGTTTTTATATTTTCAGAACTACCTAATCCCAAAATTATATTTTTTATTTTATCGCTTTTTTCACTCTCTTTATTTTTTTCTTTATAATCCTCTTTGCTATAAAGCTTTACTTCTCCACTCTCTCTTCCTGGAGTTTTTAAATTTAATTTTTCTATTAAAAACTTAAATATAACATAATATAAAGCAATCTGAGCAAACCCTAATAAAATAAATTTAAGTGTATCTCCTTTAACCCCTGCTGGAAGCATCATTGCTAAAAATTCAATTCCTCCAGATACAGCTATTACTCTTAAATCTAATAATGCAGCTACTGCCATTCCTATTCCAGCTAATATTGCATGAACAACAAATAAAATTGGAGCAGTGAATAAAAATGAAAATTCTAATGGTTCTGTCACTCCTGCAAAAACTGCTGCTCCTACTGCTGGAATTAAAATCCCTTTTGTTTTTTCTTTTAAATCACTATTTGCACATCTATACATAGCTAAAGCTGCTCCTACTAATCCAAACATTTTGCTCATAGCTTTTGTTAAATAAACTGCTCCAGGCCCTAATCTATTAATAGTTGAAGATGATAGTTCTGCCATAGCAATATTTCTTACACCTTCTAAATATTGGCCATCAACTACACCAGTTCCGCTTATAGCTGATAATTCTACAGGTACCCATAACAAATGATGTAATCCTGTCGGAATCAATATTCTTTCTAAAAACCCATAAATACCTACACCAAATACTCCTGTAGAAACAATTGTATTCGTCATTTTAGCTATAAAAATCTGTATCACTGGCCAAGTATAAGTAAAAAATATTGATAATGAAATTACAATTGGTATCCCTATCAATAAAGCTAAATTTGAACTACCATAAAGTCTCATTGCACCTTCAAATTCTTTATCTACAAATTTATTATGTAGATAAGATGTAACCAATCCTAAAATAATTCCTAAAAATACCCCCATATCTAAAACTTGAACACCTAAGACTAAACTCTGTCCAGTACCTCTTAAATCACCGGTTATAAGAAATCCTTTAATTTTCATAAAAGAATTCATAGAATAAAGAAAAATAAAAAATAAAATTATTCCACTTAATCCTGCATCTCCCTTTTTTCTTTTTGCCATTCCCGAAGCAATTCCAACAGCAAATATTGGAGATAGATTTATAAATATGCTTAGTAATGAATCTTTTGTCAAAACACCAAAATTATTTAACCATTGAATTTTTGAAAAAGGAATAGATGGATTTGTTAATAAAACTCCAAATGCTAATAACATTCCAACTATAGGTAGTGTAAATACTGGAACTAATATTCCTTTAGAAAATTCAGTTCCCAGTCGAGTTATAGTTTTTTTTAGTTTTTCAAAATTTAAACCGCAATCTTTTTTTAAAACTTTGTCCATAAGACCCCCAAAAACAATTTTTTAAAATTGGTATATACCAATTACAAGGTAATGATATTTCATTTTTTCATTTTTGTCAATAATTTTTTTATTGATTTTTTTTTTAATAAAAATTATAATTATTTCAATAGACAAAAAATATAGGAGATATTAATGAAGTTACCTAGATATATTGAAATTGCAAAAGAACTTGAAGAGAAAATTTTAAATAATACCTATAAAAAAAATGAACGTCTTCCTGCTGAGAGAATATTAGCCGAAGAATACAATGTTACTAGAGTTACAATTAGAAATGCTATTGAACATTTAGTCTTAAAGGGATTTTTAGAAAAAAAAGTTGGAAGTGGAAACTATGTTAAGAAAAATACTTTAAATTTAAATATTAGTGAACAATTAAGTTTTAGTGAAAAATCACATTTTTTAAAGCAAACACCACGAACAGATGTTATTGAATTTAAAGAGATTTCTGGAAATGCAAAATTAATGGAGATATTTAATTGTGATTCTAATGAAGTTTTTTTCTTTATAAAAAGAGTTAGATATTTGGATAATACTCCTGTAAACCTTGAAAATACTTATCTTCCTAAAAGTCTTTTTCCAAATTTAACTAAAGATATTATGAAGGGATCTAAGTATGATTTTGTAGAGAAAACCCTTTCTATAAAGGAGAGCTACAATAAAATAACTCCAATTCTACCAAACGAAGAGTTAAGTCAACTATTTAATTTAACTTCTTGTGAACCAATATTCTACAAAACATCTATTGGAATTTCTAAAAAAGATATACCATTTGAATATAGTGAACTATATTTTAATCCAAATATATATGAGTTTACTTTTACTTCAAAAAGATAAAAATAAAAGAAGAAAATTGATAATTAGATTATCAATTTTCTTCCCAATTATAGTTTTCACAATAAACTTTTGTCTCATCATATCTATCTATAAATTTATTTTCTTCATTAGAATATCCAAAAGCCACGACTCCAAAAGGAATTATATGTTCTGGTAGGTTAAAATATCTCTTCATTTTCTCTACTCTTTCCACTTCAGGATAAAAACCAAGCCAAACTCCTCCTAGCCCCTCTTCTACAATTTGAAGCAACATATTTTGAATAGCTGCACTTAAATCTTGTTGTAACCACATATTATCTTTTTCTACTAATTTTGTATTTCCTAAAACAACTATCGAAACTTTAGATTTACTTACAGGAACTGCATAAGGACTCATTTTTGAAATAGCATTTTTCTTTTCTTCACTTTCAACAACAATAAACTCCCAAGGTTTAAAATTATGTGCTGATGGTGCTTGCATCCCAGCTCTTAAAACCCTTTCTATTTTTTCACATTCAACATCTTTGTCTAAAAAACTTCTAATACTTCTTCTATAAAAAATTGAATTCATATGTTCTCCTTTATCCAACTATTTTTTTAAATTAAAAATACATCTCTTCCCTGGTGTAAAATAACATTTATTACACGATACACATTTTGGTTTTTTTAAGTCTCCTGACATCCAAATATTTACTAAATTAGGTTCGCAAGTCAATGGTCTAGACATTGAAAAATACTCAATTTTACTACTATTTAAAATCTCCTCCATCACATCTATATGTCTATTTCCACCTATTAAAATTACTGGAATATCAATCATTTCAGCTAATTTTTTAGCATAGTCTTTAAAATATGATTCGTTAGTTTTAGAAACTACAACTTTTGTTCTAGCAGCACCTAAATTATTTTCTGATACCTCTTTTATAGATTCATTTCCACCTGTAACCTCTATTGCATCAATTCCTAACTCTGCAAGTTTTTTAGCAACGTACATGCTGTCCTCTTCTGTAAGTCCACCCTCTTTAACATAATCAGCAGAGTTTAATTTAATCCAAATTGGAAAATCTTTTCCTACAGACTCTCTCATAGCTGTAAAAATTTCAAATATAATTCTTCCTCTATTTTCAATACAACCACCATATTCATCAGTTCTTTTGTTATAATATGGTGATAAAAATTGACTAAGAAGATACCCATGACCGCCATGTATCTCTACACCATCAAATCCTGATTTTTTAACTCTTAATGCTGCATCAGCATATGCTTTAACTAAATACTCTATCTCTTCTTTTGTAATCTCTTTAGCCCAAGTTCCAGTATTTTCATTTTGTATAGTTGAAGGTCCCCAAATAGTTCTTTCTCCAACATTAAACGTTGTCATGAACCCACCGTAAACTATTTGCATTATTATATTAGCTCCATATTCATGAATTTTATTTGTAAATTTTTGATATTCAGGAATAAAACTATCATCATATATCCCCATCATTCCAGGATTCGGTTGCTCATCTTTAGTAACAAAAGCATATCCTGTAATAAGAGTTGAAGCTCCACCTTGAGCTAGCTCCTCATAAATAGCTGAAAGTTCTGGAGTAAGGTGGCCTTTTTCATCTGCTAAATCTTCCCATAACGCTCCTCTTATTATTCTATTTTTCATTTCTAAATTACCTAATTTTGTTTTATCAAAAATATTTTTCATATTTATCTCCTTTAAACTTTTATATTATAACGAGATTATATTTCATTATAATTTCTTTAACAAGTACGCACTTTTTTGTAAGACTACTTACTTTTTTGTAAGAATTTAAACAGAATAAGGTTTTCTTTATAAAAAGTATTTAAATAATATTAAAAAAATTTGTTATTTGACATTAATGATTTAAATGTTAAAATATAAATACTAAAAATTTTTTGAAATTAAAGGGAGATAAAATGTTAAATTATAAAGATAAAAACTACTTTTGCCAACTAGATTTGGGATTAGAATTTATTCGTGGAAAATGGAAAGCATTAATTATCTGTCATTTGAAAGAGGAGCCTGTTAGATTTTTAGAACTTCAGAGAAGAATTCATGGAATTACTCAAAAAATATTAAACGAACAACTTAAGGCGTTAGAAGAGGAAAAAATTGTAGAGAGAATAGTTTACCCAGAAGTTCCACCTAGAGTTGAATATAAACTTACCGAAAAGGGATTAGCTCTTTTACCAGCCTTAGAAATGATTGAAAAGTGGGCTGAAAAATATTTAGAATCTTGCTCTATTGAGCAAAAATAATAAAAAAAATCTTTAAAAAAGGAAAACTATGATAAAAAAAATAGAAAATAATAAAAAGTTATATCTAGATTTACTACTTCTTGGAGACGAGCAAGAATCTATGATTGATAGATATTTGAGTCGTGGAGAGATGTTTGCTTTATTTGATAACGATATTTTAAAAACTATATGTGTTGTAACTGACGAGGGCAATGGTATATGTGAGCTAAAAAATATCGCAACCTACTCCCAATTTCAGGGACAAGGATATGCTAAAAAACTTATTAAGTTTATTTTTGAATATTATAAAAATAATTATAACACTATACTAGTTGGAACTGGAGAAACTCCTTCAACTATTAACTTCTATAAAAATTGTGGTTTTACAGAATCTCATCGAATTAAAAACTTTTTTACCGATAACTATGACCACTTAATCTTTGAGGATGGAAAGCAGCTTATTGATATGATTTACTTCTCAAAAAAGTTAAATAAATAAACTTTGCTTGGTTCTCTCGTGAGAACCAAGTTTTTTATATCTAAAAATTATTATTGCAAAGAGATATATAACGATCTAACATGTCATTTGTTTCTTTCACAACTAAAGAGACAAAATCAAAATTTTCTCCTGTCGTATGTGCTTTATCTAGAGCTGAATAATACTCTAATCTGTTTGCATTTTTTATAACTATTGGAGGATAGCCATTTTTCATTAATTCCAGATTTAAAAGTAATCTAGATGTTCTTCCATTTACATCAACAAATGGATGTATCCCTACAAATATAATATGAACCATTGCAGCCCTTTCTACTGGATGCAACTCTTGTGCTTTTGTAGAATACCACTCTATAAATTCATTCATTTTTTCTTTTAATAAAAATGGTGCTGGTGGGAGATATTCAGCTCCTGAAATCATCACTTGCTGATCTCTATAATTCCCTGCATACTTATCATTAATACCTTTTAAAACTAAATGGTGAATATTTTTTATTTGCCACTCACTAAATGGCTCTTTATTTCTTATAATATCTTCTAAATACAAGATTGCCTCTTTATGATTTACAACCTCTAAATGTTCTCTTAAACTTTTTCCACCAACTGTTATCCCTTCTAAAACCACTTTTGTTTCAAGTAAAGTCAATGTATTTCCCTCTATAGCGTTAGAGTTATATGTCCATTCTAATAAAACACTTTCTCTTAAACTTTTTACTGTCTCTTCTGACAATGGTCTTAATTCATCTAATTTTAATTTTTTTTGATTAATCTCATCAAAAATATTTTTTTCAATCATTTTTTATCACCTATTTCAATTTATTTATATTTTAATAGCTACTTTTCTATTTTAATCTTAATCTCGCCATTTTTTGCTACTAAATTCATTATACCATTTTGAGGGATACATATACTAGGAATTGTATGTCCGCAATCAAAATTATAAATTATAGGATAATCTCTTTTACCAACAATCTCATCTATAAGCTCCTCATATTTCAAGCCTGAATTTTTATTGTTGTATATTTCTGGTTTACTAAAAATTAAACCTTTTAAATTATCAAAAATTTTATAAAGTTTTAAAGCATTTAGACTTCTCTCTTCTAAAGTTATAGTAGCATCTTCATCCTCTAAAACCAGAATACAATTTTTTAAATCGGGAATAAAATCACTGCCAAAAAGTGTAACAAACGTTTCTATATTTGCAACGATAACTCTTCCTCTTCCTTCCCCTTCATTTAAAATCTTCCAACCATCATTTTTTTCATATAACCTCTCATTTTTCCATTCTTCAGTTAAAGCATTTAAAAGTTGATTCGACCATTTTTCAGGAGGTATCAAATCATAACTTTTTTCAATTAAAGCCTGAAAAAAACTACTTTCCCCAAATATATTTTTAGAATGATATTCACCAAAAGTTGGGATTAGTGATGCTCCATATATAATAGAAAAATTTGTTTTCTCTAAAAATGCCATTTGAAGAGCTGTTATATCACTATATCCACAGAGAATTTTTTTAATATTTTTTATTTTGTCAAAATCTAAATATGGAAGTAAACTAGCACTATTATAACCTCCAATAACAGGCATTAAAATATCAATATCTTCATCTAAAATTAAATTCATTAATTCATTAGCTCTCTCTTTTCCAGAGGCAGTTCGATATCCTTGAAAGTTTTTATTTTGAATTAAATTTCCCTCTTTTACATTAAATCCCAGTTCTAATAACCTAGATTTAGCATATTTATATTTTGATGCAAATAAAATATGAGCAGGACTTGATGGAGCAAAAATTCCTATTGTCATTTTTTTCATTAATCTCCCCCTTTACATTTATGCAGAATAATAAACCATCTTGAAGAAAATATCTTTTCCAGTTAAAGTTTCTTTTATATAAATATTTTCAATTTTAAATCCATTTTTTTGATAACACTTAATAGCTCTTCTATTAAATGAACGAACCTCTAATACAATTTTTGTTATATCTGGATATTTAATTTTACTTTGATTTTTAATCGCACTCATCAATTCATTTCCTAAACCTTTACCACACAAAGATGGATTTAAAGCTAAACTCACCAAAATAAATTCTCCCGTATTATGAAGCCTAAAATTACCGATTAAAATATTTAAAGTATTGTACAAACCAAAATATTCGATTGCTCTTACATTATCAATTGTAATAGCCCAGTTTTGTTTACACATCGTCTCCCAAGAAGGATAGTTATAAACTGAATATTCTCCTAAATATTTCCAAAGACTAATCTCTTTAGCTTCAATTTCTGAAATGTTTTTTATAATCATACTCCTCCTATTTCTCTCATAAAAAGTCTATACAAATTAGAAGTAACTTTACCTATCTTTTACTTTGATTTTCTCAATGTATCAAAATTCTAATAAATTAAGTTCTTTTAACATTTCAAGTGTCAATGCAGTCGTATTTTTAGATGCTGTTTCTATAATCCTATCATTTAAACTTGTTGAAGCCGAAGCATTATCAGAAATACTTCGAATTACTATAAAATCAACTCTATTTATAAATGCTACATGTGCTATGGCTGCTCCTTCCATCTCAACACAGTGTGGGCCAAACTCTTTAATAATTCTTTCTTTTGTTTTAGAATCAGTTACAAACGATTCTCCTGTTGCAATCCTTCCAACATGATATTTCTTTTCAATAAGATTGGCACTCTTGATAGCTAAATTTCTTAAAAAATCAGACGCTTTAAAAGTATCTTGATAAGGAAACCTCCCAATCATTTGTGATTTTCTTACATCGTAATGAACTAACTCTTTTGAAATAATTAAATCATAAAGAAGTACATCCTTCTTCATACTTCCTGCTATTATTCCTAAATTTATAATATAATCTATTCCAAAATGACTTATTAATATTTGAGTACAACTCGCTGAATTAACTTTTCCAACATCACAAATAGCTACTACAATATCTAATTTATCATATTGAGCTTCAAAAAATTTAAATCCAGCTAGATTTATTTCTGATTTTACTGAAAGACTACTTTTCACTCCCTCTATCTCCAAGGCCAATGCACTTATTATTCCAATTTTCATATCTAATCCCCCTTAAAAGTTAAGATCATTAGTATTTCTCTATAAATATTCCCATCACTTTTATAGTCGAAATATTTTTCTTTTATAAATCCAACTTTTTCATATAACTTAAGTGGAATAAAATTATTAATTTCAACACTTGTATAAAGATTTTGATTATTATATTTATTTTTAAAAAATTTTATAAACTCCTTTAAAGCCTTTTCTCCAATCCCCTGATTTTGATATTTATAATCAATCATAAATCTACTCATAGACCATCCATTAATACTTAAATCATAATCATATAAAATGAAACCCACCATCATATCATTATTGTAAATACCTAAAGAATAAAAATCATCTTCGTATGCAGTTTGTACTAAAGATAATAAATTAGACAAGACATATTTTTCTTGTTCTAAAGTTAACTTTAAATTAATACATTCTTCATAATTATTTTTATCAATTTTTTTTAGATATATATTCACATTATCCCCCTCACTATATAATTAGTTCTTTTTTAATTAAGATTTTTTAACAATATAAAGCCCGTGGTTACTATATCCCAATAATGATTCATCATCACATGAAGCTAAATGATAGTTTTTAAATATATCAAACTCTTTTTCTGAAAAACTATTAACTTTTTCACTAAATAATCTTCCTATCCCATCTGTAGCAAGATTAGATATCTTTCTAAATCCAATTTTATCTACAAGCTTCTCTATCTCTTTTGGAGTAAAGTAATTTGATTCAACCCAAAAGTTACCTTCATCCTCTGATTTCATTATCCCGCTAATGAGCGTTTTTTCTATAAAACTTTCTTTTAAATAGTTATTATTTAGCATAGTGTTTGCGAGTATATAATGCTTATTTATATAAGCTATTGCTAAAATTCCATCTTTTTTTAAAATTCGTCTTGATTCCATTATACAACTTCTCTGATCTTCTACTGACGTTAAATGATACATTGGCCCTAAACATAAAACAACATCGAAACTCTCATCAGAAAATTCTGATAAATCTATAGCACTTCCTAAATAAGTTTTTATTTTTTCACTATTTTTCTCTTTTATCTTTTGTTCTATTATTTCTACATGTTTTGGAACAATATCTAAAGCCGTTACCTCATGTCCTTTGTCATTATAATAAAAACTATAATTTCCTGTTCCAGCTCCTAATTCTATAATTTTATCCCCTGACTTAATAATTGAGTTAAGCTTTTCAATAGTTGTTATAAACTCTAGTTTATTCACATTTGATTTAAAAAGTCTTTTATCCTCATCATACTCTTCATAATACTTTAAAATGCTATTCATATACTCTCCCCTTTATATAAATATTTTTTCTTGTGGTATTATAAAAATAGAGATAAGTTAATCACTACTTATCTCTACTTTTATTCTTTTTTCAATTAGCATATCACATTCTTTTAAAATTTTATACTCTTTATATTAAAATAAATTCTTATAAATAAAAAGAGAAACCTTAGTTTTCTTTTTATTAATTATGATATTTATAAAAATTTTCAGGTCTTCCAACTTCACCATAAGATGTGTTAACAGTTAGTTTATTTATAGAAACCAAATATTTTAGATATTTATTTAGAGTTACAGTACTTATATTAAGCTCTTCAGAAAGTTTATTAGCATTCCACCATTTTTTTCTGTTTTCACTTAAAAATAACTCGATTTTTTCTAAAGTTTTTTCATTTATTCCTTTTGGAAATTCTGTTTGAGTGGAGTCAAAAGAGAAATATTCATCACACTTTTCTTGATCCATAGTAGTTTTTATAAGTAGCTCATTTTTCTTTAAAAACTTACCAATAGCTGTATCTAATCTAGCTTGATTATACGGTTTAATTAAAAAATCTATAGCTCCAAAAGCAACAGCTTCTTTGATTTTATTAGATTCGTTTAAAGCTGTAATAAAAATAATATCTGTTAAGATTCCTTTAGATCTAATTTTTTTTAAAATCTCAATCCCATTACTTTCCTCTAAATAAACATCACATAAAATCAAATCTACAAAATTTTTTTCAAGAATTTCAAAAACTTCCTCTTCGTTCTTTGCTATGTTAACAACTTCTAAGTTACTATATTTCTCTAAAAAAATACTATTTATAGATGCAACCATAGGATCATCTTCAACAATTAATACTTTATACATCTTTATTCTCCTTATTCAATATGATTGTAAAATATTTTCCATAATCAACCTCTTCTAAAAGAAACTGTCCATTATAAAGTTCAATTTTAGATTTTACAAGAGCTAATCCAATACCTCGATTTGTTCCTTTAGAAGAAACATATCTTTCAAACATTTTATTTTTTATATTAGGATCAACTTTTAAACCATTATCAAAAACTGTAATTTGAATAGAATCATTGTCTTCTAATAAAAGAAGCTCAATTTTTTTATCATCAATTTTAATTTTCTCCAAAGCTTCAATTGCATTTTCTAAAAGATTAGATACAATAGTTATAATATCAAGTGAGGTAATGAAACCGTGCTCTTTAAATAAAATAGAATCTTGATCAATTGTAAAATTGATACCTTTTTCTTTTATAACACTAAACTTTCCGATTAAAATTCCTAATATATAATAATCAGAAATATTAGCAATTTCAGTTAATATCTTCATGCTACTATTCTCTAAATTTTTCATATATTCTTGAACTAAGTCATATTTTTTTAATTGGATTAATCCAGAAATAACTTGAAGTTGATTTTTAAATTCATGGTTATTTTCTCTAAATCCAGTAATTACATTATTTATACTTGTGAGTTCTTTTGCTAAATTTATAATTTCTAGATGTTTATAGAAGGTTATAATAACTCCTAGGTGATTTTCATCCTCTAAAAGATGAATTATACTAACAAAAACTTTTTCATGACCTATTTTTATCTCTTTGAAATAAACATTTTTTTTCTCATAGAAAATGTCATAAAATCTTTTTATAAAAAGTTGAATATCAAACTCATGAAGAATTTCAAAAACTTTTTTATTGATATTTATTATCTCTAAAGATGAATTTAAAACAACCACTCCTTCATGAATATTGTCAATAATAGTGGCTTGTTGTTGTACAAGACTTTTCGTATTTACATAAAGATTTGTAATCTCTTCAGGCTCTAAGTTAAGCATCTCTTTTTTTATTTTTTTTGCAAAAACTCTAGAACTTATAAAAATAAAACTAGAGCTTACAAAAGCAAGAAGTAAAATCTTTAATAAAATAAGAAAAATAGTATGTCTAAAAATATTAAAGAGCTTTCCAACCATGACAAAACCTATGATTTCTTTATTTCTAATTATAGGTTCAAATCTTCTATATGTTAAACCTTGAGATCCTTTAGTTATTATAAAGTATCCCTTTTTATTTTTAAAAACCTCTTCACTATCTTTAGTTCCAAATATTTCTCCAATTTTACTTGTATCAAGATGACTAAAACGACGTTTATTTTTATCAGCTATAACTACAATATCAACATCTTGATTATTATCAACAAATATCTCTGCATATTTTTGTAGATTAAAATTTCCATTAATTATAGAATCTTTTACAAATTTAGTATTGGAAATTTCAAGAGCTACTTCACTTAAACTTCTTTTTACTTTGCTAGTTTCATTATTAATCTCTGTATAAGTTATTATTCCTATAAGTAATATTAGCAAAGGAGAGGTTATTAAAATAGATAATTTAATAACTCTTTGTTCAAAACGGCTTTTCATTTATACCTCCGCAAAATAATTGTACTATTTTTTATCCTATATTTTAACTCATATATATAAATCTTTCTAGTAAATTTTGTTTCTAAAAAAGGAAGTGATAGATAAGCATTGAAAAAATTACAAAATGATTTTATTTAAGAGAATATTTAATGAAAATTTTATGGAGGATTAAGATGGAAATATTAAATTTAATTAAAAAAGCTCGTTCTCACAGAAGCTTCAAAAATATTAGTGTTCCAATGGATGATTTAATGAAAGTTATTGAAGGAGCCCACTTTTCATCAGCTGGTGCTAACAAACAATTTCTAAGATATGTTTTAGTAAATGATAAAGATATATGTTCTCGGCTTTTTAAAGATGTTGTTTGGGCTAGTCAAATAGAATGGAAACCTACTGAAGATGAAGCTCCAGGGGGATATATAGTTATATTTACAGATAACCCTCCTAAATTACCACTAAATTTTATATATGCGGATTGTGGTATAGCTCTTCAAAATATGAAATTAATAGCAACATCATTAGGATATGGAGTTAACTTCATGGAGCCTGTAAAAAAAGATGATATTTTAGAAACACTAAATATTTCAAAGGAGTATATTCCACTTTTTGTAATGCCGATAGGAGTCCCTACAGATGAGGTTGTTTTAACAGTAGTTGAAAATGAAAATATGAAGTATTGGAGAGAAAATTTAGAAAATCATAATTACAAGCATTTTGTGCCTAAATTATCTCTTGATCAACTTATAATTAAGAAAATTTAAAAAAATAAAAGACGCTAAAATTTAAAATTCTAGCGTCTAATAATAAAAATATTATTTATATTTTATTTTAAGCCTTAAAATAATTCCTGCTAAAGATAATGTAACTAAATTTGCCATAATAAGAGGTATATCATTTTTAATAAAACCATATACTAACCAACCAAAAACTCCAAGAGTAAACATAGAATACATTATTAAAGAAATTCCACTTGTATCCTTTGTCTTTATAGTTTTTATAGCTTGTGGTAAAAATGATAATGTTGTTAAAAGTGCAGCACAATATCCAATTGTATCTATAATATTTTCCATATAATTAATCTCCTTGAATTGCTGTTAACTTTATTAAACAACTCTTAAAATCTCCGACTAAACTATCAAAATCTCCTTCTATTTGTATGTTCCCTAAATCATTAAAAGATGGTTCTTTAAATATAAGTCCACTATTTCCTAATTCGTCACCATAATATGTCTTTCCTTGAATTTGTAAACTTTCAATAGAGTATAATTTATTTTCATCTAGTCCCTTAACTTTTAAAGATTCATATCCTGAATTAGGTACTGATAGAATTTTATATTTTGCAACAATTGCTTCTGTTTTATCTCGATTTACAACCATCCAAGCAGCATCATTTAGTTTATCTTCAAAAGGAGATATTAATCTATAGAAATCACCATATTGAATTAACTTTCTATTTATTTTAAAGAATTCTATTTGTTTTTTTACAATCTCTTTTTCATAATCAGAGATTTTATTTAAATCTAGTTCATATCCAAAAGCACCAAAGAAAGCTACATTACCACGAGTTTTTATAGAAGTCATTCTATTTGTTTGATGATTTGGAACTGCTGAAACATGAGCTCCCATAGATGATATTGGATAACATAATGATGATCCATATTGAATTTTAATTCTTTCCACTGCATCTGTGTCATCGCTTGTCCATGCTTGTGGCATATAATAAAGCATTCCAGAGTCAAATCTATTTCCTCCACTTGCACAAGATTCAAATAATATTTCAGGAAATTCTGAAGTTAACTTTTCCAACAACTCGTATAATCCTAAAATATATTTATGGAAAACCTCTCCTTGATTTTGAGAATCTAAAACTTCTGACCAAACTTCAGTCATTGGTCTATTCATATCCCATTTTATATAAGATATTTTAGAATTTTTTAAAATTTTAGAAATTTTTTCATAAAGATAATTACGAACGTCTTCTCTTCCTAAATCTAAGGTATGTTGATTTCTACTTGGAGTATTAACTCTTTTAGGAGCTTGTAGTATCCAATTTGGATGATTTCTATAAAGTTCACTATCTTTATTAACCATTTCCGGTTCAAACCAAAGTCCAAATTTAATTCCCATTGCTTCGACTTTTTTAGATAATCCTTCCACTCCACTTGGAATTTTTTCTAAATTACTCCACCAATCACCAAGACCAGCTTTATCATGATTTCTTGCACCAAACCAGCCATCATCTAAAACAAATAACTCAACACCTAATTCCTTTGCTTTACTAGCTATATCTAAAATTTTATCTTCATTAAAATCAAAATATGTAGCTTCCCAGTTGTTTAAAAGAATTGGCCTAACTTGATCTCTCCAAACACCTCTTGCTAATCTTTCTCTATAAAGTCTGTGATAATTTAAACTTAGGCCATTCATTCCAGAACTAGAATATACCATTATCACTTCTGGACTTTGAAACTCATCATCCTTTAATAAAGTCCATTGAAAATTAAAAGGATTTATACCAATGGACACTCTTAATTTGTTATAATGATTTTTCTCTACAACCTCAATGTGATTTCCACTGTAAACTAAATTAAATCCATAAACTTCTCCACTGAATTCAGTTGTCTCTTTTCTTTTTAAAGCTATAAATGGATTACTATTTACACTGCTTGTTCCTCTTTTACTATCTATTACAAACTTATTTTGATTTATCTCTGTTATTTCAATATGTCTTTCTCTTGCCCAAGCTCCAGACAAATGAACTATTTGAAAATTTGGTTCTTTAAAATCAATAGAAGCACTTAAAAATCTTTCTAAAACAAGTTTTTCATCAGAGTTATTTTTTATATGAGCATTTCTAGAAATTACATCATAATCTCTAAAAATAGTGTAGCTTAAAGTTAATACTGCTCCTATCGTTTCATCTTTTAAATAAATCTTTAAAGTTTTAGCTTCATCTTCACTTTCAACGTAAGTATTTGGAAGATTTTTTAGATTTTCTTTACCTTCTATAACTTCATACGAATCATATATAAAATTTGTAACTCTACTTCCATTTTCTTGTAAAACAACTATTGCGGGCTCTCTATAATCACCATTTCCATAACTTGGATATTCTTGTGGCAAAATATCTTTACAAAATCCTCTTCTATGTTCCAAACAATTTGGAGTTACAGGCACTTCTGCTGCAGTCACTTGGATTATATGTTCATAAGAATTTCTAGGTATAAGTTTCTTTCCAAAATATATATGTCCCAAGGTTCCATCTTCTAAAACTTTAAGTATATAACTAATATTATTATTATATAGATGAAACTCTAAATTATTTTTATTTACTAATATGTTCATTTAATCTTACTCCTCCTAAGCTTCTGCTCTTTTTTCTATTTTTGATTTTTGTCTATATTTTCTAATAGATATAACTAATAATGCTGTAATAGTCCATAATAAACCTAAACCTTTTTGTAATCCTTGAAAATTTAAACTTGCTAATCCAAGTTTTGAAAAAATTACATAAAATGATAACATTACAGCTATTATTATTACTCCAGCTTCATATTGATATTCCCAAGGTGTAATTTCTACTACATTTTTATTTACTAAAACATATGGAGTCTCTCTTGGTTTTATTTTTCCAATAACTAACATAATCCCACAACTTATAATAAATAATATTGTTAATTGATGTAAGAAATGTAATTCAGGTTTTATTATAAGCTGTAATACCGCGTACGATGATACGAAAAATACTAATGATACTTTTGCTGCTATTGCAGGAACATATTTTGTCATATAACCGATAAATATAATTGTAAAGATTGGTACATTAAAGAATCCGTTAACAATTTGTAAATATTGAAATAACCCTTGAGGTGCATTCATAATCATCGGAGCTATTAACATAGAAATTAACGCAATAATACTTCCAAATACTTTTCCTTTTGACACTATTTCAGCATCTGTTTTATTTTTCCCAAAAACTGGTTTATAAACATTTAAACAAAATAATGTAGATGCACTGTTTAAAACACTATTATAAGTACTTAAAACTGCTCCAAACATAACTGCTGCAAAAAATCCTACAAAATATTTAGGCATTAAATCTTTTATCAAATGAGAGTAAACTAAATCAGGTGCTGCATAATTTTCTCCATACATATGGAAAGCTATAATGCCTGGAACGATTACTATAAGTGGTGTAAAAATTTTTAATAATCCTGCTAACATAACTCCCTTTTGTCCCTCTTTTAAATTTTTAGCACCCAATGCTCTTTGAATAATTCCTTGATCAGTTCCCCAATAGTAAAGATTAACTAAAAGCATACCTGTAAAAAGAGTTGTAAATGGAACTGGATCGGAACTAGATCCAATAGCATCAAATTTTTCTGGATGAGCTACAACTAAATCTCCTATTCCTTTTAAAACAGAACCATCTCCAATATATTTAAATCCAAAATATGGAACAGATAATCCCCCAATTATAAGTCCAATTCCATTTAGAGTATCTGAAAAGGCAACTGCTTTCAATCCTCCAAAAATAGCGTAGATTGCACCAATAACTCCTATTGCCCATACTGTTATCCAGATTCCAGTACCATAAGAAACACCCAAAATTCCTGAAATATCAAAAAGTTGACTCATTACCAAAGCTCCTGCATAAAGTGTAGGTGGTAATCCATTTAAAACATAACTAATTAAAAATAAATATGTTACAAACTTTTTAACTCCTGGATCAAAACGATCCTCTAAAAATTCAGGAATTGTAGTTAATCCTCCTTTTAAATATCTTGGAACTAAAAACATAGCAACTAATACTAAAGTAATTCCAGATCCAACTTCCCATCCCATAACTGACATATTATGTGTATAAGACTGTGCACTCATACCTGCAAAATTTGCTGGACTTAAGTTAGTTAGCATTAACGACCCTGCTATAAATCCTGCTGTCAAACTTCTTCCTCCTAAAAAATAACCATCGTTAGTATCTAGAGTTTCTCCTTTAGTTTTATAGTAAGTTATAACTGCAACTAAAGCAGTAAAAAAAATAAAAGATAAAAACATTAACATAAAACAACACTCCCCTTTACTTTATTTTAAAAAATTTTAATCTTCGAAATAATCACTCATATTTTCAACTAATTTTGTTTTTGTATATTCAACTGTACTTGTTATTGAATCTGAAATTAAAAACTCTATACTTTTTTTAGCTGTATCTTTTAACATTGGAGAAACCGTTTTTAGTCCCATTGGAACTGTATATTTTAAATTGTCAAAACCCCAAATTTCTAACTTTTTGTAATCTATCTTCTCTTCGCTTAAAGCTCTAACAACTCCAAAGAGCATATTATCTGAAGCTGAAAAAATCGAATCAAACTCTATTTTGTTTTTTAAAACCTTTTTCATATTTTTATAAGCTTTCTCTCTTGAATAATCAGATTCATATATTAAATTTCTATCTACAATAATAGACTTATTGTTTAATGTATCTATGTACGCTCGTTCTCTTTCTACCCCTGAAAGTTTTTTCATATCTCCTGAAAAAAATAAAACTTTATTATTATTTTTATTTAAAATTTTCTCCATAGCTGCTGCTGCTCCACCATAATCATCCGTATTTATATATAGTGTTTGCTTTGCTTTGCTATTTAATTTTGTATCATAATCTACTACCACTACCTTGTATTCACTTTCAATCATTTTTTCTAAAAATAAATTATTCTTTAAAAAACCAATAAATATTCCACTACAAACATTCCCATTTTTAAAAAATGTTTCTATTCTTTTTTCATCATTAGAATCCTTAATATAATCAACCAAAATTTGATGATTTTTTAAGAACGCCTCTTTAACAACTGTATCTGTAAAATTCATAAAATATGCGGTATCCATGGCTGTAGTTCTATTTATCATATTTGGTTCATATATAAAAATACCAATAACTTTATTTTTTTTTCCTGCTAACGTTTGAGCATTTAGATTTGGAATATAATTATACTCATCTATTATTTTTAAAATTTTTTCTCTATTTTTTTTACTTACATTTGGATGATTATTTAAAACTCTTGAAACAGTACTTCTTGAAACTCCTGCTATTTCAGCAATTTTTATGCTATCTATTTTCAATTAAATTCTCCTTTAAAAATTGGACAGCTGTCCAAAACTTGATTAAAAAAATATTATGTTCGTATTATATATTATTTCTATAAAAATAAAACATTTTTATAGAAATAATTTAAAAAGTTTTTTAACTTAAGTAAAAAAAGATTTTATTTACAAGCTATATCAATTTTCATATCTTTATAATAATATTCAAAATCATTTTCATCAATAGGTCTTAAAACTTTACATGGATTTCCTACAGCTACAACATTAGAAGGAATATCTTTAGTTACAATACTTCCTGCTCCAATAACTGAATTATCTCCAATGGTAACTCCAGGTAATACAATTACTCCTGCTCCAAGCCAAACGTTATTACCGATAGTTATTGGAAGATTATATTGAGCTTGTTGACTTCTTAGCATTGGGTGAATTGGATGAGTTCCTGTACACAAAGTTACATTTGGAGCAAATAACACATTATCTCCAACATGAATAGGACAATCATCAACTAAAGTTAAACCAAAATTAGCATAAACACTTTTTCCAAAATGAACAAATTTTCCTCCCCAGTTAGCATGAAAAGGTGTTTCTATATAACAATTTTCTCCAATTGATCCAAACATCTTTTTAAGTAACTCTTGCTTTTTATTTTGCTCGCTTGGACGAATATTATTGTAATCAAATAATCTATCCAATTGTTCCATTTGTTCTTTAGCTAAGTTTGGATCATCACAGAAATATAATTTTTTTGCATTCATTCTCAATTTAATCTCTTCAAGTTTCATTTTAATTTCCTCCACATTTTTAATTTTACCAATATAAATTTTTTATAAAAATGTGTATTGCAAGTAGATTCTAAAATTAATTGCAAAAAAAATTAGAACATTACTC
>OGMJ01000333.1_pt1 | contig 31245 bp, 29 predicted proteins | sample 1573181 | NCBI WGS metagenome assembly OGMJ01 (sample SAMEA2582004, study PRJEB24529) | metagenome | biome: Human gut stool | place: China | collected 2011
GCGCCATCGTCTTTTTCTGTACTGCCGCCGATAGCTTTTCGGCAATGTCCATCTGTGTATAGTCACGATCCTTCATATCTTTCAGCGTGATGCGTACATTACCGCTACCACTCGATACACGGGCTGTTACCGACTCTGCATCCGGTACGATCGAGTCTACCAGATCGTTTATGTCTTCCGTATAGTCACGAATGTACTCGTATGTCACACCTTCAGCACCACGGGTGTTGATACTTATTTGTGAGCGGTCTTCCAGCGGAGCCATTTCTGCAGGAATGTGGTTCCATAAGAAAGCGATGATACCGATTGTGATGGCTACAAAAGGTAAGGAAATCCAGCGCTTGTTGAGGAAAGCAGCCAGTGAACGACTGTACAGACGGTTCATTCCTTCGAAGAAGGGTTCTGTTTTCATATAGAACCAGTTTTGTTTTTCCCGTTTTACCAACAGTTTGGTGGCAAGCATCGGAGTAAAGGTCAGGGCTGCGAATGAAGAGATAATCACCGATCCGGAAACTACAATACTGAATTCACGGAACAGGCGTCCTGTCATACCCTCCATAAAGACAATGGGGAAGAACACGGCCACCAGCGTAATGGTGGTGGAGATGACGGCAAAGAAAATCTCTTTTGCTCCTTCGATGCCGGCTTCTTTCGGAGGCATACCTTTCTCTATGCGTACATAGATGTTTTCGGTCATCACAATAGCGTCGTCTACCACCAGACCTACCGCCAACACGACCGCCAGCATGGAGAGTACATTGATGGAGAAGTCCGCCAGATACATGACGAAGAAGGCACCGATCAGTGATACCGGGATTACGATACAGGGAACCAGCGTCACCCGCCAGTCGCGCAGGAAAAGGAAAATAATGATGATAACCAGGATGAAGGCTACATAAACCGTCTCTTTTACCTCATAGATGGATGCACGGATAAACTTGGTGTTATCGAATCCGTAAGAATACTTCACGTCTTCGGGAAGGTCTTTCTGCATCTTCTCCATGCGTTCGTACACTGCGTCGGCTATCTTGATATGATTGGCACCGGGTTGTGGGATTACGACGATACCTACCATCGGTACTCCGTTCATCTTCATATAACTTTTGATATCGGCTGGCCCCAGTTCGGCGCGGCCTATGTCACTGAAACGGATAATACGGTCGTTCTCTTCTTTGATGATCAGGTTATTGAATTCTTCTGCGGTGTGCATCAATCCCAAGGTACGGATGGTGAGCTCTGTCGTATTTCCTTCGATACTGCCCGAAGGAAGTTCGACATTTTCTTTGTCTACTGCATTCTTTACGTCGATAGGGGTGATCCCATAACCCGACATCTTGATAGGATCGAGCCATAAGCGCATGGAGTAGCGCTTTTCTCCCCAAATGGAAACGCTACTTACGTCGGAGATGGTTTGTAATTGCTCTTTTACGGTCAGGTCGGCAATTTCACTGAGTTCCAGCAAGGAGCGTTTGTCACTTTGCAGAGCTACCATCAGGATAGGAGTAGCATCGGCATCTGCCTTCGAAACAGTAGGAGGGTCACAGTCGCGCGGCAGGTAGCGCTGGGCACGGGATACTTTGTCGCGTACGTCATTGGCTGCTGTTTCCAGATCGACGGACAGCTCGAACTCTACCGTGATACGGCTTTGTCCCTGCTGGCTGACGCTGGACAACGAACGGATACCCGGAATACCATTGATGTTCTGTTCCAGGGGTTCGGTAATCTGATTCTCGATTACATCGGCATTAGCACCCGGATAGGAGCAGGATACTGAGATTATAGGATTATCTACAGACGGATACTCCCGGACACCCAGGTAGTTGTACCCGATCAGTCCAAAGAGTAAAATGATGATGGTCAATACCGTTGAGAGTACCGGCCGTCGTATGCTTAATTCGGATATATTCATAAGGCGGTCGGGAGTTAATTGATATTATCCAGTGTGACAGGTAATCCTGTACGGAGTTGAAGGGTTCCCGAAGTGATGATGGTATCACCCATCTGCAGACCTTTTATCACCTGCACTTCAGCTTCGGTACGAATGCCTGCGGTTATTTCTACCGGTTCAGCCTTGCCCGATTTATAGAGGAATACTTTATCCTTACCCATTTCCGGTACAATCGCTTCGGATGGGATGGCAATGGCATTCGGGATTTCTTCTTTTTTCAGCTGAATGCTGGCGTAGCGTCCCGGGAGCAGTGCGCCGTTACTGTTGGCATATAGGGCACGAACGGTCAGCGTACGGGTAGACTGGTCGATTCTTGACTCGGTTGCGTATACTTTTGCCGGGAAAGAACTTAATTTACCTTCCAGTTCGAAGTTGAGGTTGGTGCCTTTCTTTACCTGGCTTGCATAACGTTCTGGTACGGAAAATTCTATTTTCAAAGGAATAATTTTCGTCAGTTTGGCTACGATAGTGGTTGGTGAGGCATATGAACCGACACTGACTTGCCGGAGCCCGATTACTCCGTCAAAAGGAGCGCGAAGTTCGGTCATGGCAATGTTAGCTTTCACCAGGTCGATGTCCGCATTGAGGGTAGCCAGTTCCGTTTTTACTTGTTCGTAGGCTTCTTTACTGACAGCGTCCCGTTCAAGCAGAGCGTTCTGACGGAATACACGATCTTCGGCAAGCTTTAACTGAGCTACGAGGCGTTGCAACTGAGCCTGCAACTGACGGTCGTTTACTTTCGCCAATAGCTGTCCTTTTTTTACGGCACTGCCTTCGTCAAAGTTGATTTCAACGATCTTTCCTGAAGTCTCGAAAGAAAGATCCACTTCTTCATCAGGCATCAAGCTGCCGCTAATTTGAATCTGATCTGTCAGCAATTGTGGCTTTATGATCTTGGCATTTACATTCAGAACTCTTTTGTTGATCTGCTTGCCAGCCATCACTTTGTCGGCTGCCGCCAACTCTTCATTTGCTTTAGGAAGCTGAGAGTAGATACCCCAGCCTATCAGTCCGGCACCAATCAATGTGATGATGCCCCATTTAACCTTTTTATCCATGTCTTAGTATTAGTATATGTCCGTTCTAAGGTTAGACTAAGAGGGTGGGAAAAGGTTTAATCGGGAAATTAAAATATAGATTTATTTTTTGTGTTAAGGTGTCTTATTGATTATGTTTTCAGTATATGAAAGCCCCAATATCCTTTCAGTAAAAGGGTGAGGACTTATTGTAACAGTCATCGAATCATCCTCCTGATAAAGTGCGACGGTTCTTTTCTTCTTCGCGGATTACGAACTAACCAACGGTATTTGTTTTTGGTCTTAAAGGTTTGTATCCAAAATTATTATAATGAATCTCTGTTTGTTTATTCCGGCCCTGGTATGCGGGCTCATGGGCCTTGGTATGCGGGCTTATAAGCCCGAGTATACGGGCTCATGGGCCCAGGTAGCGGGGATGGGATGAAGAGCGGATCATTTTCGACTAAACAGTAAAGGAAAGCACAATGCTTTAAACAATGTATTCAGTTAATAAATACGTTCCTTAGTGTTGCTTATCAGTGTCTTAACGATTGGATGGCGCTCAAGTTAACGGGTGGAAGATGGAAGATGCGGGTGGAAGATAAACAGGCTGAAAATGCGATCTTCCACCATGTCATTGCATTGATTATTAATGGAGTAAGTGGAAAAAGGTGGAAGATGGAAGATCGAAACGTATTTTTTGTAGGAGAAGCAGTTGCTTTGCCAAGTGAAGCATTAAAATAGAATAAAGAATATTCTCTGAAAAATAGCAGAGATTCAGTATGCCGCACGGTATTTTCCTTCCTCCTTATCCTCAAGCATACTCAGATAGGAAGTATAGCGTGATTCGCTGATGTAGTGCTCTTCTACCGCTTTCCGAACAGCACAACCGGGTTCTTGACGGTGTGTGCAGTTTCCATATTTGCAGTCTGCCGAAGTCTTGAATATTTCGGGGAAGTAATGCCCTATCTCTTCCTCTTCCATATCAAAAGTGCCGAAACCTTTGATACCGGGTGTGTCGATGATATATCCGTTGCCGGGGACGGGGAACATTTCGGAGAAAGTGGTGGTGTGCATTCCTTTGTTGTGATAAGCTGATATCTCTGCGGTCTTGACTTCCAGCCCTGGGACAAGAGCATTGATGAGGGTTGATTTGCCCACTCCCGAATGTCCGGAGAAGAGGGTTACCCGGCCTTTCAGTTCCTCGCGTATGGCATCGACTCCTTCACCGGTCAGTGCGGATATTTTAAAACAAGGGTAACCTATTTGGGTATAGAGGGTGATGAGGCTGTCCAGATAATGCAGTTCGTCTTCATCATAAGCATCCACTTTGTTGAAAAGAATCTTCACCGGTACACGGTAGGCTTCTGCCGACGCCAAAAAACGGTCGATGAAGGTGGTTGAAGTTTCGGGATAGTTAATAGTCACCACCAGCATACATTGGTCGAGGTTGGCTGCAAGAATATGCGATTGTTTGGAGAGGTTCGATGAACGGCGGATGATGTAATTTTTCCGGTCTTCTATCTCATTGATAAAGGCCGTTCCTTCCTGGTTGAGTATGATTTGTACACGGTCACCTACGGCAACGGGATTTGTACTCCGTATGCCTTTCAGCCGAAAATTACCTTTGATCTTGCATTCAACCAGCTGCCCGTCATCGGTTTTCACCTGATACCAGCTACCTGTATTCTTTATTACTAATCCCTTCATGTTTTATAAACTGCAAATTACAAGTTACGAGCTATAAGAAATGATTGGAGAGGCTGTGCTTGTGCACTGCACTCGTAGCTCGTAACTTGTAATTTAGAATTATACGGTCATAATTTCTTTGTCCTTTTCAGCCAGCATTTCTTCAATCTTGGCGATGTACTTATCATGAACCTTCTGCAGTTTAGCTTCTGCATTCTTTTGTTCATCTTCAGCCAAACCGTCTTTTACAGCTTTTTTCAGTGCATCTATACCGTCGCGGCGCGCGTTGCGGATACTTACTTTAGCCGTCTCGCCTTCAGCTTTACACTGTTTGGCAAGTTGTTTACGGCGTTCCTCGGTAAGAGGGGGGATGCCGATGCGGATAATTTCACCGTTATTCTCCGGCATGATACCGAGATCGGAGTCGATAATGGCTTTTTCAATAACCCGGAACATGCTTTTATCCCAAGGTTTAATCGTGATGCTGCGTGCATCGGGAGTGGTTACGGCAGCTACGTTGCTGATGGGCACCATGCTTCCGTAAGAGTCTACACGGATACCATCCAGCAAGCGTGTGCTTGCTTTTCCGGCGCGGATGTGTGCCAGTGCTTCTTCCAGATACATCACTGCCATATCCATCTTCTCTTGTGATTCTTCGATAATCGTTTTTACGTCTACCATCTTATTAAGTCTTTATAAAATTGGCACTTTGATTAATTTTGAAAACAAAAGTAGATTATTTTTTGGTTATCTGCAACTATCTATAGAGAGAAATGCGTTGCTTGACGTTTCTCTTTCTAAATAGTATTATTGGTAATTATCGCAATAGGTGGTAGACGGGCTGCTGATATAACGTCCGCTTAAGTTACAACTGGAACCACTGAGGTGACTACAATTGGAGCATCTTTTACCGCCGGATGAAGAAGATGATTTTCCTAAAAGTGAAAGCAGAAAGAGAGCGATTAATACAATTAGTAAAAGGATGAGGAAATGAGCTACAATTAAGACAGTGGCTGTTGAACCAATTAAATAAGTTAATGTACAGATACACGCATGTTTCCATCCACCTTTGGGAAGTACTTTATTGAAAATAATACCTGTTTGCACAGATTGTCCGACAAGAAATCCAATTCCTATCACAGGCAAAAAGCCTGCAAAGAAAAAGCCACAAATGATAGCGCCTATGATACAGATGCCCCAAGTATATATTCCCCATGTCCAATTGAAAGTTGCGTAGGAATTGTATTGCACATCATTCAAGGTATTGAAAAAACACATCCATTGATTAAATACAACTGCACCGAATATAAAGAAATTAATGATGGTCCATAGCCATCCTATTTTATCGGGAGTGCAAAACCAAATACTATTTGCGCCCATTGAAAACACATAAAATAGTTCTAACAAACAGACGGTAATGAATAAACTGAGGTTTATCGTATGTTCGGTGTCTTCCAGCGGAGTACTTTCTCCACGACGCATTCTAAAGATGAATAGCACAATAGAAAGTCCTAATATGATATAAACTAAAGGGCGGCAATCATAATTTGTTTGTCGAAACCAGTCGCTGAATGTATTTGTTGGAGCTTTTGCGGGAGGTGTTGGAGTAACAGGTCGTATGTAGGCCGTACTTACGTATCCATATCCGCCATTGAAGGATATCTTTGCCCATTCGCCATCTATTGATTCTACATTTACGATTCCCCCATGATTTATTGTTCCGATGACAGGAGCATTTGTGTTTCCATGACTACGTATGTTTAGAAAAGTATTGGCGGTCACTTCATACTTTTCCAAAGCTTGGGTAGAGAGGACTATAATGAATAGTCCGATACAAATGAACAGGAATCGTTTGAATGTTTTCATCAGTTTGTTATTTACTGGGTTTTATGTCTTTTACAGAAGGCGTGATGATAACAGTTGTCGGCACTCGGATTAAAGATACTAATTGCTCTAATTCTGAATTTTTGATTCGAATGCATCCTTCGGTCGCTCGGGTCCCAATAGATAATGGGTCGTGGGTGCCATGAATCCCAATTCCTTTATGTCCGGGTGTTTCTAACCGGATGAAATGATTACCGTATGCACCCTCTATTTCACCTTTCCCATCTCCAAAATCGTGTTTCCATTTAGAAGCATCTTGGATATCGATTATTTTAAAAGTTCCTTCAGGAGTTTTTAAATCTCCTTGTTTTTCCTTATTGCCATAATTCTTCCCACAAGCTATGTCGGCAGTGAATAATTCTTGGCCCTTATAGTCTATTAAGCGTAATTTCATTTCATCTTTTGAGATGAGAAGAATGTTCGCATTCTTAATTTGTGCCATTTGGGCAGTATGGTAGTAGTAGAAAGCTACTGCCATACCGCCTATAGAAACGATAAATGTTAGATGCGATATAATTAGATACCGTATAATTTTCTTTTTCATTGTATTATGCTTAGTGTACAATTACTGGGCAGGAGAAGATTTTACTTCCCTCGTACCATATCTCGTACTGATAAGTACCTGGAGAATACACGTCACACTCTGGACTTCCCCAGCTTGTTAAATAAGAAACATTGTTATCAGCTCCGACAGCAGGTGTATATATACCATGCTTGTAAGTGTATCCGTTCGGCGAGTTCTTGTTGGCAATGAGTACACCATTGGGACGATAGATTTTGGCATACAATGTAATGTTTCTGGCCCCGTTTAGACTTGAATAAATAATCTTTGGTTTCAGGTATTGTAATTTATTTCCGTAAAGCGGCTTCCCATAATCTTCTAAAATGGTCCCTTTATCGTTTGAGTTGGCAAATAACATTGTTCGGATCTTGATGGGACACTCAACTGGTTTTGAAGAAACGGTTACAGCCTTTTCTGAATTGCCCTGAATTTGCACTCCGGTTGAATACAATAATTGTCCTTCGGACCAGAATTCTATCCGGTAAGTTCCAGAAGTGTACGCATCTCCGGTCGTATTTCCCCAACCGGCTAAATTAATATATCCGGATCTGTTTAGAGTTACTTTTTGTTCATTAGTATATCCGGAGGGTGATCCTGTTCCAGTCATTAAGTTCCCCTGTGGAGTGATAATTTTATATTTGATAACCACTGAACTCTTCCCTGCAGGATTTTCATAGAAAATACGTGGAGACAAGTACTGAGTGGTGGTGGGGAGCTGTGTCCCAAATTGAGTAAGAACATTGTAACTTTTATCAGTGTTTCCAAAAAGTGCCTTCGTTATTTTTAGTCCGTTCTCGCTCTTTGTTTTTGACGGCTGCTGGTTGGTTGGGAGTTGAGGCGAGCGACTAACCGTAGCATTTGGGGTAGCATAGATAACTTTATATTTATCTGTTTTCCATGGATAATATTTAATATCTTTTATTTGGGCATTTTCTGTTGTTTGCTCTTGATATATAAAAACGGGAGTTTCGTCATCTGCAAACGAATAAATAGCCAGTACGCCTTCGTGTGTGGAGGTGTTGGATAAGATGAACGCAAATTCTGTAAACTTCGTATATCCGTTAGCCAGGCGGGGGTAAAGTACTGCGTTAGGTTTGACTTCTATGGGCTGTGCAAACAACTGCCATTGTCCCGTCCCTGTTTTATAGTTGTTTTTCTTTATAAAGTCTACGAGTGCCAGCCGACATTTTGCTGTCGGTGCTCCTTCCATAGCTTCTTTGCTTCCCCATAAGTTATTCAACAATTCAAAATCAGCCTTACTTAGGGTGTAATTGGTAGATACATATCCTTTTTTCTCATTGGCTTTAATGTATGACCATCCATCTCCTTCTTTTTGGTAAGTGATGAGCTCCGAACCATAGGGCAGAGATTGAATACGATTATATTCTACATTTGCATTTTTATCGGAACGTTGCAGCAAGCTGGATACGTATACATAGGTACGCTCTGCGTCCCGATCAATGGCCATAGGTTTATACCAATATTGATAGCCGCAAAAGCCTATGATAGCGGTGATAATCAGGAACGACCACAAACCTCCGTGCCCCTTTTTAGGCGGAACTGTAGATGTTCGTCGGTTAGATGGGGTTCTTGGAGGAGGTGGCGGTGTTACCCGTGACTGCGGGGGCGGGGTAGAGGCCCGGTATTGTTTGATTGTGAATGTGTATGTTGCAATTTGCAGATCATTTTCAAAGAACTCAATACTCCATTGACCGGCGGAGAATACATTTCCAGACATACTTCCGAAGCCATTCAAGGGATATGCGGATCGGGAACCTGTGAGAGGGACATTGCCATACCACGTATAACCGGACTTGCTGTTGCTGGCTGTCATGAGTGTCCTGTCGGGAGCGTATAATTTGTACCATATATCTACACTGCTCCCTCCTCTTAATACTCGATAATCAATTCGAGGCTGTAAATAGCAGCTACGAGTATCGAGCTCGGCCTGATTCGAAGGAATGGGATCACCTTTTTCGTCAGTATTGGCAATTACCAATCTGGTTATTTCAATGGAAGGGGATGTTTGCCGGGGAGGAGTTTGTGGTATTCTTTCCTGAGGGGCTCTTTCTTGTATCGGGTTTTCGCGGGTATATTTCGTCATGAACTTTTTGAAGTCCTCAAAAGTTTTAGAATCTTTTGTATAATATGTTTTGGCTATTCCACGAAAATCTTTGCTCCAGGTAATGATGTTTTTGTTATTGCTATGCAATTTGTCTGATGCGATTAGAATGGAGATATACTGCTCACATTCTTTTCGGGACGTTTCGTTAAATGTACCGTTTTTCCAGAAATTGGCTAAGAAACGGACAGCATTCCATTCATCTCGGTCCAGTTCATTCTGATTCTCGTATAACTGCGAATAAGTGCTTGCCCATTTTTTGGCATTTTGTTTTAATATGATATTTTGAGATTCACTGTTGGCAGGTGTCTGAAGAGGAGCCGAAGAGCGGGGTGCAGAACTCTGATATAATTCCTTTAACGCATTTTGGAATACTAAAAATGTAGTTTCGTCTTTAGTGTAATATTTCCTGGCGATGGTACGAAACTCTTTACTCCATACAATAATTTCTTTATTATTGCTGTGTAATTTATCCGATTGTTCAAGAGTGCTTATCAGGTCCATGCATTCGCTGGTAGCATCCGGATCAAATTTTTTTCGCCAATAGTCGGCCAGTGTCTCTATAGCAGTCCATTCTGCTGTAGAGAGTTCTGTTTGTTTGCTTTTAAGAAATCGACAAGCTTCGTTCCACTTGCCGATTTCCAGTTTTAATAAAGTCTTATCCATTTATAGGGTTCTGCTTTGTTCTGTTTTTTACTCTACTGATGCTTTGTCGATGATTGCTTTTGATTTTCTGAGTTCTTCTTCACATTTTACACCGGTGATTTTGAGATCGAATTCAAGTTTATCATTTTCTACATAAGCTAATCCGTGCAAGATACCTTCCTGGTCAATCTGATATGTAACTGAAATCTGGGTGCCTTGAGGCCAGTCTTTGCTCAGTTTAAGCGTATGGTCGTCAATTAGTGTGCAGAATCTTTCTTCCACGATACTTTCTGTTTCCATATTTGTGAAATCACTTTCAAATACTTTCACAGATACACCTCGTTGGTTAGGAATAGAAGTAGTAAAGGTTTCAATTCGTTTTGTGGGTAACGAACTATTTGCAAAAATGAGGTTTTGCACCATGCTTTGTCCTTCAATGATTACGTCGGTACCATATGTTTTACTGGTGACATTGACCACTGTGGTACGATCTCCACGGAGAGGAGCCGGTTTATCATCACTTTCTCCTTCTTCATAGTCGCGAACTGCTTGTGAATAGGCGGCATTCATAGCATAAATTGCCGCTCCTTTGGCTACACATTCATCCGGGTCGGTTAGTTTGGCATCACAATTGAATTCTTTATCTACCCGTTCCTTTATTTGTGGCATGCGGCTGCTACCTCCCACCAACAGTATTTCATCAATATTATTGTAACCTTTTTCTTTGGCAATAGCAATGACCTTCTTGGTGGCATCAATCGTTTCGTCCAGTTTCCTTTCTGTCAGCGAATTGAATAACTCACGGCTAATTTCTATACGTGCGGAATTGCCTTCATATTGGTAAGTTGCTTTCGCTGTCTGCTTGGCTGTCAATACTTTTTTCTTGTCTTCTGCAAGTAATAACAACTCATATTTTAGGTCTAATCGGTCTTCGAACGAATAAGAAGTGTTATTTTGTTCGTTAAAAGCTGCCAGCATATATTCAGCTAATGCGGTATCCCAGTCTACTCCTCCTAAATGATGGTCTCCACCTGTGGCTATTACTTTAATGGCACCACCGTTCACATTAATCAGGGTAACGTCAAATGTTCCGCCTCCGAGGTCGTATACTAAAACCGTTTTTTTCTGATCTGTCTTTACACCGTAAGAGATCGCGGCAGCCGTAGGCTCATTGATGATAGAAAGTACATTTAAGCCGGCTATTTCTCCGGCCTGTTTGGTTTGCATACGCTCTTTGGTTCCAAAATAGGCCGGACAAGTGATAACGACATCTTTGATCGGTTCCGGATTATCTCCTAAATCGTTGGCATCTTTAACCAGTTTTTTTAAGATGAAAGCCGAAATTTCTGTTGGGTCGTAATGATAGGGAAATTCGTTTGTGTTTTTATCGAAACTGTCATCTACACCTATATGGCGTTTTATGAATACTGCCGTTTTGGTAGGTTCAGTGGCCAACATACCTTTGGCTTCTTTTCCCACGACAACATGGTCCATATCCTCAAAATATACAGCGGATGGAGTAGTGGCATCTCCTTCGAAATTGCGGAGAACAATGGCTTGGTCGAATTTATCTACTTGTGCAATGCAACTGTAGGTGGTACCTAAATCGATACCATATACACTTCTGGTATTGTCCATAGTTATTTATCTTTTTAGAGTTTTTTTTAGATGAGTTGATTATTCTGATTTTTTATATACAGTTACTTTTTAGGAAAGAAATATCTTCTGTTTGGTAGTATTTCGGAAGCCTCCGTAATGAAATTCTTTAATAGTGCCGGCCTGTTCAGGAGTATCAGTGATCACTGTCCGGATGGCTGTTTGCTCTTTAGGTGAATATGCGCTGCCTATTGTTGGTTCAAAATACTCTAAGTCGTATTCGTCTTCCAGAATATCTTGAATATGCAGTTTACAATTTTCCACTTCTCTCAATAATCTCGTATAAGTTTCAGGGGAACTCTTAGCTTCCGTATTTTCATAAAACTTATAAGTTTTCGTGAGTCGTTCATGCATTTTTATCATGTTTTTCAGAAGAGGTTTTACGATTTCCGCATGAAGATCCCGGTTATGACTTTGCAGTTCTTCATGAAGATCCTTAATGATTTTATCTTTGTAAGAAGAATCTTCCAATAGTTTTTTTAATGCATTTATTTGATCTCCGATTTGAGAAGGGAACGAGTGATCGGGATGCGTCGCAGGCTCTATGGAGCGTTCATCGTTTGGATTCCTATTCTCCAGGTTCTGCTGCCGTTCTTCAAGTTCTTTTGCTAATTTATCCAACTTTTCAGCACGTAGATTCAACTCTTCTTCTTTTTGTTGAAGCTCCTGGATTTTTAATTTCATTTCTTCTTCTTGTTCGGGAGAAAGTTGTTCCTGTTCATTGGGGGAGGATGTCGCCTCATCGGTAGCTGGAGAGGGAGTGTGATTGGGCATTCCGGTTGAGATTAATTGAGCAAGATTAGCTTCAAATTGGCTCATTCTTTCCAATAGCTCTTCCATTTTGTTATTTTTACTTTTGGGCCATTCCATGTTGTGTGTATTTATAGATTAATATATAGATTTTTATTTCTGGTTTTACATAAAGTATGAATACTTTTTATTAGATCAGATAACGAATAACTGTGTCTTTTTCAATCTTGTCTCGCAAATATATAGTTTGTAGTTGTGAAAATCAAACATATTGCTTTATAAAATTGTTGTAAAATGATTTTGTACCGGATATCCGGTACAAAATTGGAATTAGTAAAGAACCTCTTTGATTTATATTGACGATCGGTCATGTTTTTAGTACATTAATTTAATATTCTATATTGAATATCATTAATATGCTATTAAGGCAAAATAATGGAAAGTATGTTTCACTTGGTATTCATAAAACAATAGGTTCTCTTTGATTTATTCAAGTGTCTTTCCGGACGTATATCCGAGTATATCCTGTATGTATGCGCGGAATATATCCGGATGCATGTCCGGAGATCTGCCTCTTTTAATGAAAGAAACGGGTTGAAGACATGAAATTTTAAGAATCATATGCTTCTGTTTTAAGGTAAAAGAAAATACACTTCCTGAAAGGAGGCTGAATAAGAGGCTAAAAGAAGAACACTGTCATAGGATACCTTTTCATTATTATTTCCCGGAAGAGTTGCTGACTCGTGAACTGTTGGAGAAGGATGGGAAATTATCTGATGAAATGGAAACTGGAGAATAAATGAAGAATGGGTTAATAAGTGAACGTATCCTGTCCACTTATTAACCCATTCGTATTTCTTCAGATTAGAGAATTGACTAATTGTGTACCAATGTGCCAATCTCTTCTCCTGTGATTACTTTTTTCAGGTTACCTACCGTATCCATATCGAATACCACGATGGGCAGATTGTTTTCCTTGCACATACATGTAGCTGTGAGATCCATCACTTTCAATCCGCGTTTCAACACTTCGTCGTAAGTGATGGTGTCGAATTTTGTAGCAGTCGGGTCTTTTTCCGGGTCAGCAGTGTAGATACCGTCTACACGGGTGCCTTTCAGCATTACGTCTGCTTCTATCTCAATGCCGCGGAGGGAAGAGCCGGTATCGGTAGTGAAGAATGGATTTCCTGTTCCTGCCGACATGATCACGATTTCGCCGTTTTCCATACATTCGATGGCTTTCCATTTGCTGTAAAACTCACCGATGGGTTCCATACGTACTGCGGTCAGTACGCGTGCTTTCACCCCGGCAGCAACCAATGCCGAGCTGAGTGCAAGGCTGTTGATAACAGTGGCCAGCATTCCCATTTGGTCGCCTTTCACCCGATCGAAACCTTTATTGGCTCCGCTCAGTCCGCGGAAGATGTTGCCACCACCGATGACGATACCTATTTGTACGCCTTGTTCGTGAATCTCTTTGATTTGTGCGGCATATTCGGCCAATCGTTTTTCATCGATGCCATATTGCTTTTCTCCCATCAGGCTCTCACCGCTGAGCTTCAACAGGATTCTTTTGTATTTTGCCATACGAGTTGGTTGTTAATGATTTCTTTTTTTGCAAAGATAAACGAATAGTTTTAAAGCGAGATTCTTTTGAGAGTTATTTTTGTTGCATTATCTTTCTGGCGAGCAGTGCTTGTATGAATCCCCGTGAAGAGAGATAGACGATAAATGCCATCCATAGAGCGTGGTTACCCATTGAGTTATGAAATGTGTAATAGATAATGAAGAAACTGGCCGAAGCTATAAACATGGAATAGAGCATTTGGCGTGTTGCAGTCGCACCAATGAAGATGCCGTCCCAAAGGAATGCCGAGAATCCGGCAAGAGGAATAGCCAATACCCAATAGAAATAGGTTTCTGCTTCATTGATAACAGACGCTTCGTTGGTGAGTAAGCCGAGAAATGATTGTCCTCCTATGCCATAAAGTAGGGTGAAAGCGATTGAAAGACCGGTACCCCAGGCAAATAATCTGCGGACAGTGCGGTGAAGTTCCGTTCGGTTATCGGCGCCTATATAGCGTCCTGCCAATGCTTCGCCTGCGTAAGCAAAACCATCCATGATATATGAGAACAGAGTAAAAAGTTGCATAAGTAGTGTGTTTACGGCCAGGACAACTTCTCCCTGTGCTGCTCCGGCAGAGGTAAAATACATCGTTACCGCCACCAGGCATAAAGTACGTAGAAAGATATCACGATTTACCTGGAAGAAACGATACATGGCCTGTCTTTGCAACAGGCCTTTCCACTGGATGCGTTTTCGCAGTTGCCCATAATATCGGTGCCATAACAGGAATGCCATGAAAAAGCCTGCATATTGGGCAATCAGAGTACCCAGCGCAACGCCTTCTACTTTCATACCCAACAGATAGACAAAGCATAGGCTGGCTGCGATGTTGACTATATTTTGAGTGATGGCGATGTACATCGGGAAACGGGAGTTTTGCATACCGATAAACCATCCGGCAAAGCCATAAAGCCCTAACATGGCGGGAGCACCCCAAATGCAGATATAGAAATAAAGTGTAGCAAGGCGTTTCACTTCATCGGAGGTTTGGATAAAAGTAAATGCCGCTTTTAGTATGGGATATTGCAGAAGCATCAGGCAGAGAGCAATGAACAGTCCTACACCGACCGACCGTAATAGGAGTCGGGTCACTTCGTCAAGATCGCGCTTGCCGTATGCCTGAGAAGTCATTCCACTGGTACCCATCCGCAGAAAACCGAATATCCAATAAATGATATTAAACAGCATACCTCCCACGGCAATGGCACCAATGTAGGCTGCTGACCCCAGATGACCTACAATGGTAACATCGATCAGCCCCAATAACGGAACGGTTATATTGGAGATGATGGAAGGGACGGCTATTTGCAGAATCCGTCTGTTACCACTGCTGAGATGAAAGATTTTATCCATGGACGGGCAAAGTTACACGAAAAAAGGTGAATCTGAAAATGAAGAGAACAATAACGTTATTTAATTGGTTTTTAGCGACCGGTGAGTCGGAATAATTTCTATCTTTGTAGGAACCTAACTAAATAAGTATGAATAAGATGAAAGCTCTGACTTTATTTCTTTCCATGTTGTTTTCGCTTCCGTTTTCGCTTTCAGCACAATCGGCAGGAGAAATGCTGCAGAGAGTATCAGCCGCCATTGATAATAAACAGTGGGAACAAGCTATTAGTCTGTTCCGTCAGGCCGTGAATACGAATGTGGAAAAGGCCGAGATGTTTTACTGGACCGGGGTGGATAAGAATACAGATGTAGCCTCGAAGTTTGCTAATGAGCTGGCTTCATTCTATAAGAAGTCACGCAGCTATGATAAGGCGTATCTGTTTTATAAAGAATTGCTGCAAAAATCACCGAACGATGTAAACTGTCTTGTCTCTTGTGCCGAAATGGAAGTTTGCCGGGGTAAGGAAGCAGAGGCTTTGAAGACTTATCAGAAAGTGTTGATGCTGGATGCTGATAACCTTGCTGCCAATATTTTTATAGGTAACTACTTATATTTGAAAGCGGAACGTGAGAAGCAACGGATAGAGAATGAATATAAGAAGATAGCTGCTCCGACACGTATGCAGTATGCCCGTTATCGTGATGGTTTAAGCCGGGTGATGAGTAACGGATACGGAAAAGCAAGAGAGTATCTGCTGAAAGTTGTGAGCCGGTTTCCTTCGACAGAACCAAGGAAGACGCTTGATAAGATACAGTTGATAGAAAAAGAGGTGAACAGATAACTATCTGTTCACCTCTTTTTCTATTATTTGATTGTGCGTATAGGTAGTTTAAGAACTTCTTCGATAGCTGCTCGGGTATTTGCTTGCTCTTTTTTAGGTCCGGGTATCAGCGGACTATATGTCAATACATGACGAATGCGGTTGCATTGGTCTTGTGTGAATTGGTCGGAGTAACTGACGGAGTAATCCATAATGTTATGGGAGATGAACTGGGCACCGTCACAACTTTCGCGTTTGACAAGATAAGCAAAAAGCTCTTTCTCAGGTATGTTACCTGCCATTGCCCACTGATATGTCATATCATAAGCATCCTTATCATAACTGGGTGTATCCTTGCAATAGTCTGTATCTTTACAACTACTTTCCGGATCTTCTGAAAAAACGTGGTGTAGTCCTAAATAATGACCCAACTCATGCGCCAGTGTCACTGTAATGTCAGTAGTGTTGTAGGCTGTGGAAGTAGATTGCTGGTCAATGAAGAGACTATTAATGGAGACACAATACGGAAAACTCAGATTCTTTAATTCCAAGTAAGAATATTTTGTTTCATTAAGCCCCTCCAGAGAGTTGCTGCCTGTAGTTGTGAATGCCAAATGAGAGATTCCTAAGGTGGTAGTATTTGACTGCGGGTCATTTGCAAAGTTATAAATCATCACGTTAATGTATCGGTTGGGGTCCCATAGATAATTTACATATCCCACTCCACCTTTTGTTGTGTCATCTTCCATGAATTTATCACAGTCAATGGGGTAGTCGTCTTTCCATTGTATATATTCTATTCCCGGAGAAGTTAATGTTTTCCCATTGGGATCTGTAGATGCCAGTGTAAAGGTTAGGTTCATATCTACACTTTGGGTCTTATCTTTATATAGTTTGTTGACCGTTTTTAATATGTCAGTTAAACGGTTTGGGCTAATGTACTGTTTGGGGTCGGAACTATTCTTATATAGCACGTGGAAGATTATGGGAAGTTCATAGTGGTACGATTCGGGATCGGTTGAATGTCCGGCTGCCAATTGTGTGACGGTTATGACCTTTTTTATTCCACTGGAAGTTACCGCAATCGTTGCATTTCTTTCAGTCGTTTCAAGGTTAGCTTCTACAACAATGCCGAGTGGCTGATTACTTGCTCCCTTATTGGGTACGAGCTTGCACCAGGTTGAAGAACTTGCTGCTACCCACGAATCGCTGCTGGTGATATTTACGGTTAGAGTAACTCCATCGCTGTCAATATCTTGAAAAGATGACTCCGACAACTCAAGTTTTGAATTATTTTCGGTATTGGAGTCTTCGCAACTGACAAACAGTAGTGTTAATATGGATATTAACAGTAGGCATCTGATTTTCATAAATTAAACGTTTTTATATTTAAAAACAATATTGCAAAGGTAATGTTTTAAACTAAAAAAAGAAGAAGTATTATAAAATGTGCTGTACCTCTTTAAATACGTATCGGCGTATTTTGCCTGTATCGTCTTGCAAAACAAGATGACCGTCGGCTTCAACTTCTATGGTTCTGGCTATAAACTCTCCGTTCGCATCGGAATACTTATGCATACCCTTTTTTCGGAAAAGCGCCTTCTGATACCGGTGGGTTATATAAGTGTGCTCCCCTTTTTGAAGCAGGCTGTAATATTCTATAATTCGTTGCATAACTCCTGCCAATATTCCGGAGAGTTCGTAAGTTTGACCGGTGATTTGTTTAAGTGATACAGGATTGGGGGCGGGGCTAAAAAACTCTTCCTGGTTAATATTGATACCAATCCCTGCAATGCTTTGGCTGATATGTACTCCCATCAAATCATTTTCAATCAATATTCCGCAGATTTTTCTTTCTTTCCAGTAGATATCGTTCGGCCATTTAATAGAGATATCTTTAACGTATGTGTCGAGTTCTTCCTTAATGGATAAAGAGATGATTTGAGATAGAAGAAATTGTCTGCGGATTTCTAAAGAAGTGGGATAAAGTACGAAGCTGAATATCAGATTCTTACCTTTCTCCGATTCCCAACTGTTTCCTCGCTGTCCTCTGCCCAAGGTTTGGTAGTTAGCTACTACCGTGGTTAGTTCACTGACATCTTGCTTATTGCACAGATCGTTTAAATAATGATTGGTGGAGTCTGTCTCTTCGATATAAATCAAAGGTACAGGAAAAGACTCAGGGAAGGGCATCATATTCGGCACGTAGTTTTTTAGTGAATTTCTTCAATACTTCTTCGTAAGAATGGTCAATCAGCTGTTTTATCAATTTATCGTCGGCATCCCGGTCAAAGAAAATCTGATTCCAATATTTTTTGTTGAAATGATAAGCACCTTCGATGGCTGAATAATGTTCACGTAGTTCGATGGCATAATCAGGATTACATTTCAAAGCAATCATATTGGCTCCTTCCAAATCGATTAGTGCGAACATTTTATCCATCACTTTCAGTACAAGTGAGTATTCATCGAATGGGAGGCATTCGGTGACTGCTTTTTTCTGAAGACAGTATTCTCTGGCTGATTCTATATTCATACTATTTAAAATAATGGCGGGTAAAACGCCTCTTTTATATGTTCAATTCTGAAATTTCCTACTTTACCTACGACAGTAATAATATCAAATCTTACAGATGCGTCTATTTGGAAAAGCTTAATATATGTATCGGCTGCGATTACGGTTCGCCTGATTTTCTGTGGAGTAACAGCATCCTGAGGTAATGCAAAGTCCGTGTCGGTACGTGTCTTTACTTCCACAATTATCAGTTCACCGTTTTGGGCTGCCACAATGTCCAGTTCCAGATGTCCCTTACGCCAATTCCGATGACGAATGGTATATTCGTGCTGCTCCAGATATTGAACAGCAGCATCTTCTCCGGCCTTTCCTAACAGATTATGTTCTGCCATATAATTTTAGCATACTATTTTCTGCAAATTTACTCTTTTTCTTCTTTGAAATTACAGAAGTAAAAGTAAATTTGCAAAGAATATGAGAAAGAGAGATAAAAAGTGTAATAAGGCAACTCTTGACGAACCTAAACGGGAACGCAGGATGAGTATATTGCTAAGCGAAGATGAGCAGCAGATTGTAGATCGTTATCTGGATAAGTATAAGATAACGAATAAATCGCGTTGGCTTCGTGAAACGATTCTCATGTTTATACATAAAAATATGGAGGAGGATTATCCGACTCTTTTTGGTGAACACGATATGCGGCGTTAAGATTATGTTGGACGATTCTTATTTTATGAAACAAGCTCTGGTTGAGGCTGCTAAGGCAGGCGAACGTGGAGAAGTCCCAGTGGGAGCAGTTGTCGTTTGCAAAGAACGGATCATTGCCCGTGCACACAATCTGACTGAAACATTGAATGACGTGACAGCCCATGCCGAAATGCAGGCTATTACTGCGGCAGCCAATGTCCTTGGAGGGAAATATCTGAATGAATGTACGTTGTATGTTACTGTAGAACCTTGTGTGATGTGTGCCGGTGCCATTGCCTGGGCACAAACTGGTAAATTGGTTTTTGGTGCTGAAGACGAAAAAAGGGGGTACCAGAGATATGCTCCAAAGTCCCTTCATCCCAAAACTGTAGTTGTCAAAGGGATACTCGCCGATGAATGTGCCAATCTGATGAAAAATTTTTTTGCGTCTAAAAGAAGGTGAATTTTTATATTATCAATCTTTTATCTCTTCATAATCCACATATTCTCCTTCATTGTCATCAAAAAGTTTTTTGTGCTTGTTAGCTCCGGTTTCAGTAATGATTTCCTCTTTATCGTTAGCTTGTGTCGGACGATAGTATCTTTGCCCCGAATTACTGTGTGTCGAATTCTGGCTTCCGGAACCGGAGGCAGATGAGCGTTTCCCCAGTCCGAAGATGGCTCTTAACACACTTCCTACAAGGGCCAGTCCGATAATGATAACGGCGATAACGATAATGAATAAAAATCCTAAAATGTGAAACATAGGCTATTTGTTTTATGCATTGTTTAAAATTTGTAGTACAACAAACGTGCCAGAAGGATTGTTTATTTATTTTTTCTTGTTAAAAGTGAAAGAATGATATACCATACAATAACCGCTGAGAATCCGCTGATACCCAAGAACAGCAACAGTGGAATGCAGACTATCAGGAATATGAAACTAATCTTATTGTCTTTCCAAGAAAGATTTTTAAATTTCAGGGAGAACATGGGGATCTCAGCTACCAGCAACCATGAAAAAAGCATTACCATTATAATAAGGTATATAACATTGCAGTGAGCAAGTAAGAATTCTTTGCCTCCTACAATAAGTGCACCCCAATATAAAGCGTTGGCAGGTACAGGAAGACCGATAAAGGAACTCGTTTGGCGTTCGTCTACATTAAAGTTGGCCAAACGGAGAGCTGAGAATATCGAAATAAGAAAAGCCAGATAAGGAATATACTCTTTTACGCCTGCCAGAAAGTCGGGATACACAAGTCCGGGTTCTTTCATGAATGAAAAAACAAGTATAGCCGGAGCTACGCCGAAGCTGACATCATCGGCCAAAGAGTCCAATTCTTTACCAATAGGAGAGTAGGCATGAAGCAAACGTGCCAACATACCATCGAAAAAATCGAAGACAGCACTCAAGATGATAAAAGTGACAGCCAATTCGTATTTGGCTTCAAAGGCCATAACACAAGCAATGCATCCTGAAAAGAGATTCAGGCAGGTCACTGTGTTGGGTATATGGCGGATAATAGCATTTGCCATTGTTCGTTTTTTATTTTAATTTGGCGATAACGGTTTGGTTACCGGTTGTCAATTGTCCCATACTAACACAAATCTCAGTGCCCAATGGCAGATATACATCTACACGGGAACCAAATTTAATAAAGCCCAGATGTTCGTCAATATAACATTCCTCACCCGGCTCGGCATATGTTACGATGCGGCGTGCCATTGCACCGGCTATTTGCCGTGCCATGACCTCTACACCCTCGGGAGTTTCAATAACAACCATTGAGCGCTCGTTCTCTGTGCTGGCTTTCGGAAGCCATGCTTTCATGAACTTGCCGTTTTCGTGAGAGACTTTTTTGACGACTCCATCCACCGGGTACCAATTGGCATGTACGTTTAGAATGCTCATGAAAATGGATACCATGATCCGGCGGTCATGAAAGTATTCATGTTCGTCTACCTCTTCAATAACTACGATTTTCCCATCGGCCGGTGCAACTACGATCCTTTCAGTATCTTGTCCGAACAGGCGGATCGGGCAACGGAAAAAGTTAACCATCAACAGATAGACTATAACACTGACCAGAGCCATCAGGTAGAATGGTATTTTACAATCAATTCCCCAGTAAAGGGCTGCATTTATAATTAGTAGCAGAAAAAAGCTACCCCATAAAATATGTGTTCCTTCACGGTGAATTCTTATCTTTTTTAATTTTTTAAGTCGACCCATTTGCGCTATTTAATGATAATTATCCGCAAAAGTATACTTATTTTAAAAATCCAGCAAGCATTTGCAGATAGAAATGACTTATGTTGATAACTTTTTGGAGTTTATCTTTGTTAGTAGCTACAGACATTGTAATTTTATGGCTTCAAATTATCAACCTATAACTATGCAGGATTTCGTTCATTTACACGTCCATACGCAATATTCTCTTCTGGATGGCCAAGCCAGTGTCAGTGCGCTTGTCGATAAGGCCATAAAGGATGGAATGAAAGGTATTGCCGTTACGGACCATGGAAACATGTTCGCCATCAAAGAGTTTACGAACTATGTGAATAAGAAAAACGGGGGTCCGAAAGGAGAAATCAAGGACCTGAAGAAACGGATTGCAGCCATTGAGGCCGGTGAAGTGGACTGTGCGGATAAAGAGGCTGAGATTGCTGATTGTAAAGCTAAAATAGTGGAGGCGGAGGGGCGGTTGTTCAAGCCCATTATCGGTTGCGAAATGTACGTGGCACGCCGGACTATGGATAAAAAGGAAGGAAAACCCGATCAAAGCGGGTACCACCTGATTGTGCTCGCCAAAAACGAGAAGGGGTATCATAACCTGATCAAATTGGTTTCACGTGCATGGACCAAAGGCTATTATATGCGCCCCCGTACAGACAGGAATGAATTGGAGAAATATCATGAGGGCTTGATTATCTGTTCGGCATGTTTGGGTGGTGAAGTTCCCAAAAAGATAACTCAGGGATTGTTGGCGGAGGCAGAGGAAGCTATTCAATGGTATAAGAATCTGTTTGGGGACGATTATTATCTGGAAATGCAGCGTCATAAAGCAACGGTGCCGAAAGCTAATCATGAAGCATATCCATTGCAGGTGAATGTGAATAAGCATTTGATAGAATACGCCAAAAAGTATAATGTCAAGTTGATTTGTACAAATGACGTTCATTTTGTCAACGAAGAGCATGCTGAAGCCCATGACCGGCTAATCTGTCTGAGTACGGGAAAAGACCTTGATGATCCCAACCGGATGTATTACACTAAGCAGGAATGGATGAAAACGAAAGCAGAGATGAACGAACTCTTTGCCGACGTGCCTGAAGCATTAAGTAATACTTTAGAAATTCTGGATAAGGTAGAATATTATTCGATTGATCATGCACCGATTATGCCTACTTTTGCTATTCCGGAGGATTTCGGAACAGAAGAAGGGTATCGGCAAAAATATACGGAAAAGGATCTTTTTGATGAATTCACCCAAGACGAAAATGGCAACGTGGTGTTGAGTGAAGAAGCAGCTAAAGATAAAATAAAACGTTTGGGAGGATATGATAAACTGTATCGTATCAAGCTGGAGGCCGATTACCTGAAGAAGTTGACTTTCGACGGAGCCAAGAAGTTTTATGGCGATCCGTTGTCACCGGAAGTAAAGGAACGCTTGGTCTTTGAGTTACATATTATGAAGACGATGGGTTTTCCGGGCTACTTCCTCATTGTGCAGGACTTCATTGCTGCCGGACGTAATATGGGGGTATCCATTGGACCGGGACGTGGTTCGGCTGCTGGGTCAGCCGTGGCCTATTGTTTGCAGATCACCAAAATAGACCCTATTAAATACGATTTGCTGTTTGAGCGTTTTCTGAATCCCGACCGTATTTCATTGCCGGATATTGATATTGACTTCGATGACGATGGTCGTGGCGAAGTGCTTCGTTGGGTGACGGAGAAGTATGGGCAGGAGAAGGTAGCACATATCATTACATATGGTACTATGGCAACAAAGCTGGCTATCAAAGATGTTGCACGTGTACAAAAGCTTCCGCTTGCCGAATCGGATCGTTTGGCCAAACTGGTTCCTGATAAAATTCCTGATAAAAAACTGAACTTAAAGAATGCCATAGAATATGTGCCCGAATTGCAGGCTGCCGAAGCGTCACCTGATCCATTGGTAAGGGATACGATGAAATATGCCAAAATGCTTGAGGGAAACGTGCGGGGAACCGGTGTACATGCCTGTGGTACCATTATTTGCCGTGATGATATTACGGACTGGGTGCCGGTCAGTACGGCTGATGATAAGGAGACCGGCGAAAAGATGCTGGTTACCCAATATGAAGGTTCGGTGATTGAAGATACCGGACTGATTAAGATGGACTTTCTGGGGCTGAAGACTTTGTCTATTATCAAAGAAGCCGTCGAAAACATCCGTCTGAGTAAAGGCATGGAACTGGATATTGATTCTATTTCAATTGAGGATCCTGCAACTTATAAACTTTATAGTGATGGACGGACTATCGGTACATTCCAGTTTGAATCTGCCGGTATGCAGAAATACTTACGTGAGTTGCAGCCATCTACATTTGAGGATCTGATCGCGATGAATGCCCTTTATCGTCCGGGTCCAATGGACTATATTCCTGACTTTATCGACCGTAAACATGGTCGTAAACCGATTGAATACGATATTCCCGTTATGGAAAAATATTTGAAGGATACGTATGGAATTACGGTTTATCAGGAACAGGTCATGCTTCTGTCACGCCTTTTAGCCGATTTTACCCGTGGGGAGTCGGATGCCCTCCGTAAAGCGATGGGTAAGAAACTGCGTGATAAGCTGGATCACATGAAACCTAAGTTTGTTGAAGGTGGAAGGAAAAACGGGCATGATCCAAAGGTACTTGAGAAAATCTGGGCGGACTGGGAGAAGTTTGCTTCGTATGCGTTCAATAAATCACATGCTACCTGTTATTCCTGGGTTGCATACCAGACAGCATACCTGAAAGCTAACTATCCGGCTGAATATATGGCAGCTGTCATGAGCCGAAGTTTGTCGAATATTACTGATATCACCAAACTGATGGACGAGTGCAAAGCAATGGGAGTGCAGACGCTTGGTCCGGATGTGAACGAAAGTAACCTGAAGTTTACGGCAAACCGGAATGGAAATATCCGCTTCGGGCTGGGGGCTGTAAAGGGAGTAGGTGAAGCTGCTGTGCAAAGCATCATGGAGGAACGAAGGGAAAATGGTCCTTTTAAAGGTATTTTCGACTTCGTTCAGCGTGTCAATCTGAATGCTTGTAATAAGAAGAACATGGAGTGTCTGGCTCTTGCGGGCGGATTCGATAGTTTTCCTGAGCTGAAACGTGAACAGTATTTTGCGGTGAATGCCAAAGGCGAAACTTTTCTTGAAACATTGATGCGTTATGGTAACCGTTATCAGGCGGATAAAGCTGCTGCCGTTAATTCATTATTCGGAGGAGACAATGTGATTGACATAGCGACTCCCGAAATTCTTCCGGCAGAACGTTGGAATGATTTGGAGAGGTTAAATAAAGAAAGAGAATTGGTCGGTATCTACTTGTCGGCTCATCCGCTTGATGAATATGCCATTGTGTTGGAACATGTATGCAATACCCGTATGATCGAACTTGATGATAAAGCTGCTTTGGCAGGAAGAGAAATAACGATGGGAGGTATTGTTACCAGCGTGCGTCGAGGTATAAGTAAGAATGGTAATCCTTATGGCATAGCTAAAATAGAAGATTACTCCGGTTCTGCCGAGATACCTTTCTTCGGAAACGATTGGGTTACTTTTCAAGGCTATTTAGGTGAAGGGACTTTTCTGTTTATCAAAGCTCGTTGCCAGCCTAAACAATGGCGTCCCGATGAACTTGATATTAAGATTACTTCGATGGAATTGCTGCCCGACGTCAAGGAACAACTGGTAGAGAAGATCACAATTCTGATTCCGCTTGCCGAACTTAATTCGAACTTGGTTACGGAACTTGCCACTTTGACGAAAGAGTCTCCGGGAAATACAGAACTTTATTTTAAGGTAACAGATACGGATGGAAAGATGTATGTAGACTTGATTTCTCGTCCCGTTAAACTTTCGGTAGGTAGAGAATTAATTTCCTATTTAAAGGAACGTCCCGAACTTGCGTTTCATATAAATTGATTATCTTTGCCCCATAACAGTGATGGATACTTAATAACTAACAATTAATAATTAAAGAAATGGCTTTAGAGATTACTGACAACAACTTTAAGGAAATCCTTGCAAAAGGAACACCGGTTGTTATTGACTTTTGGGCTCCCTGGTGCGGGCCTTGTAAGATGGTAGGTCCTATCATCGACGAGTTAGCTAAAGAATATGAAGGAAGAGTGATTATGGGTAAGTGTGATGTAGATGAAAACTCTGATCTTCCTGCAGAATTCGGTATTCGTAACATTCCTACGGTTCTTTTCTTCAAAGACGGAGCATTAGTGGATAAACAAGTCGGTGCCGTAGCTAAACCTGCATTCGTAGAGAAAGTTGAGAAATTATTATAATATACTTTCATTAAAAATATTTGTTTATGGGACTGGAAGACGATTTTTTGTTAAGTGATGCCGATGATGAAAAGACCATCGAGTTCATCCGGAACTATTTGCCTCAGGAGTTGAAGGATAGATTCTCAGAAGACGAGTTATATTATTTCCTCGATCTGATCGATGAGTATTACTCTGAAAGCGGAATCCTTGATGCTCAGCCCGATGCTGACGGTTATGTAGACATCGATCTGGAGCAGGTAGTGGAATATATCGTGCAAGAAGCCAAGAAAGATGAAGTGGGTGAATATGACCCGGAAGAAATCTTGTTTGTGGTGCAGGGAGAAATGGAATACGGAAATTCTCTGGGACAGGTGGAATAAGCCAGTCTTCGTAAACCAAAAGATAAAGAGCGTGCAGAAACACTTCTGCACGCTTTTTTGTTGCATGTATGTGTGATAGTTTACTTCGTCTTGATTCCTCTCCTCCTGCTAAAAATACATTTTGTTTTTCGGCCCTCGGAAGTATCGGATGTGTATAGGAGTCCGGATATCTGCCTGAAAATACGATGAATAAAAGTCCGGCTTACTCTGTTTTTACGAAATAAGATCTACTAAATTTCTTCTAACGCATAGTATTGGTAGTCTCTTACAACGGTTTGAAGAAACTTTTCATCATTTACGTCTGTTTGGTCTACAGAAAGCAGTGCACGAACTTTGGGTGCCAATTGTGAGATATGCCTTGCCCGGTCCTTATGATGCAGTTCTAACGCCTTACTGATCACATTTATTTGCTCCAAGGACAGATCGGCGGCTAATGGAAAACTGGGGTGATATCCTTTGGTCAGATAATCGAACTCATCAAGGCTTACTTGTATTTTGCGGTAATTTTTCTCTTTAATTACCATTGTTCCTGCCGCAAGATCGCCCAAACGTTGGCTGTTTTTGGTTAATAGTATGACCAGTACCCCCAATCCTCCGGTAATAGTTACATCTATCCCATAGAGCAACCACCTTAGCAGATATGCACTCAGGCTGGGTGTCGTACCGTCTGCTTTTACCACACGGATATTCATGACCTTTTTTCCGATACTTTGTCCTTGGTTAAAAACTTCGCAAAGTAACGAGTAACATAGTACGGGCAGATAGATAAACAGGAACAACAAGAAAAAAGTACTTCCGGAAAAAGCGTGTATATTGAGTTTCCCCAATACATAAGAAGTGGCAAGAATGTAGATAAACAGCAGGAAATAATCGATGATACGAGCCAATATCCGTTCGCCAAGGCTGGCGGGTACTTGGCTGATGCGTACGAATTGTCCGGTGATAATAGTCGATTCTGCCATTTCTGATTAAACACATTTGGGTTCCGGTTGCAAATATATCATAATTCTCTTACTTTTGCTTCCGGTTTCGGACAAAACTTATCCGTAACTAGAACCTGTTGGATAAAAGAGGTAACGCTTATAGGTCGTAATGTGGATTCTAATTTTATTTATCGGTTGAGTTAGTTACTATTTTATCCTTTAATGAAATCCCTTTTATCACTTCCACATAATTTCCATCTGAAATACCGATGTTGATGATTTGTTTTGTTTTCTGTTGTGTCATAGTATCCAGCAGATAGAGGTATGTAGAGTCATTCTCGTATAAGACATATTTTTCATCAATGGATAAAGTGTGCTTTTTCTGTTTTATCACCATAGTAGCTGTTGCGGAATATCCCGATCTTATAACAGGCATATTTTCCGAGACGGGAAACTCTGCCTCAAGCATGTATTTCATAATTCCGTTCTCCGCATTTCCTTTGGATGAAACTTTTGTTACTACTGCCTGGGTTTGTAGATCATCATAGGCATTGAATAAGAGTGAAATCGTGTCTTGTAAAGCGATATCTTTCAGATATTTTTCAGGGACAAGAGCTTTAAAACGAAACCGGGACATTTCCGCCACAACGGCAATCGTTGTTCCCGGATTAAAATTATTGCGCTCTATTACAGAGGCCCCCGTTTCCAGAGGGGTATCAATAATAACGCCGCTAATACTCGATCTTACAATATTTGATGCCGTTTCAGGAGAGATACGCCCTTCTTTCAAGATGTTCAATTGATTTTGGGCAGAGGCGAGTTTCTCCTTAGATAATTCGTATGCCTGTGTGTAAGAGTCCATCTCTGCCTGTGCCACAAGGTTCTTTGAGTATAATTTTTGTTCCCGTTTATAATCTTCCAGTCGGGCTTTATACTCAATTTGGGCAGTGTTCAAGTTATATTCCAGCCGTTCCATATCCGATGCGTTCGGAACCAGCATGATAGAAGCGACAGGATCTCCTATGCGCACTTTATCTCCTATCGAAACATTAATCTTGTCCAGGACTCCCGATATCTGCGATTTTATTTCGATCTCCTTCATCGGAAAAACATTGCCGGATATGTTTATTTCCTCTTTGATATCGCGATATTGCGGCTGCGTAGTTTCGTAAATTGCCTTTGTACCTCTTAGCGAAGAGCGAAAAGCAACAAATGCCAGTGTGGCGGAAAAGATGCAAATCAATATAATCTTAAATATCTTCATTATCCTATATTTTCGTTTCTAATAGCGTCAATGGGTTGTATAACAGATGCTTTCATTGCCGGAAATGCTCCGGCAATGACACCGGACAGAATCAAGACAACCAAAGCGAGAACAGCTACATTTATATCTATTTCTACATGCTTTATCATCGTTGCGTGACGGGCGCTTTCGAGCAACCAATTTATAATCTCAAGAATACCTGCACCTGATATCAATCCGATGATACCGGAAATCACAGTTATGATGACAGATTCCGTCAGCATTAACACAAGAATGGATTTAGGGGTTGCCCCTACAGCCTTACGGATGCCTATTTCGCTACTCCTTTCTTTGATCACAACAAACATGATGTTGCTTACTCCAACAATACCACTTATCAGAAAACAAATTCCTACGATCCAGATGAACATCTTCAATCCATCAAAGAGCCCCTCAAAAGCAGACGTTTGTGTCTCAAAATTGATTATCTGCAAAGCTTGCTTATCAGAATAAGCAAATTGGTATTTATTAGCGATGAAGGCTCTCAGCTCATTCTCAAATCGCTTGGAATCAACTTCTTTGTTCAGATATAAACAGAAAGCGCGCAATGGAGTCTTATTGTCAATGCAGTTTATGTAACTTGAGAAGGGCACATATACCGAATTGATTTCCGAAGCGCTGAAAATATCATCATTCTTCAGTACGCCTATCACCTTAAAATCAATACCGGCAATGTTGATCGACTTACCCAACGCTTTTTGGTTATTAAATAAGGTCGTACTGACATTTTCGCCGATAATGGCAACATTACGCGTATTCTCGTCATCTCCTTTATTAAAATATCGTCCATTTTCGTTGATTTTAAGTATCTTAATTCCCATATAGTTTTCATTGATTCCTATAATCTTAAAAAGTCCGCTTTTAGCTTTATTCATCACTTGCGAATAAGGTCCTGTTATTTCAGGCGAAATAGCTTTTATCCCCGGGAACTGTTTCTTCACGCGGTTAAGAAAATGCAAATCGAAATGCAACTGTTCCCCTTCCCTAATATTCTTATACTTCATAGAAGTGGTTCCTCCATATACATACATGCTTTTCTGGGCAAAGATGCTGAATATATCCATTACAGAGTTTTGAAATCCTTTTCCTGTACCCAATAGCACAACCAATATCAGGATTCCCCACGAGATGCCGAATCCGGAAAGAAAAGTGCGGATTTTATTCTGCCTGATTGAAAGATAAATCTCGTATAGAACTTCCATTATGTAAGTGTAAATAGTTGTGTGATACCCCATATGGTAACTACAGGAATAATAACAGTTCCAAAAGCTTTTATCCACGAAATACTATACAAGTATTTAATTTGTATAATTAAAAGTAAATAATAGAAGATAAATGACCAATTTATTATAGACAATGCTATTCTTAAATTTCTATTTTCTTGTAATTCCAATATGTTACTTATCTTATTAGGATCTATTTGTTCAAGTAATAATATCGCTATTGATACCGCTATTGCAGGAATAATATATGGATACGGGGATATTTTTAGCAAATTGCCGAATACAGCATTTCCATCAAATAGTAATGCCGTTAAATGGAACAACAACATTGTAATAATCCAGATTGCTATGCCTGATAGAATAGTAACAAAATAGGTTAACTTCATAAATATATCATAGATATTACCTAACATAATTCCATCCATAATTAGATTATTTATTGTTGAAATAAAGTCGGATAACAGTAAACTGTATATTATTACTATTATCCAGCCGCACCATTTAGGAACAGCTTGTAATCTGCTAACTAATAATTTTATATTCATATATTTAAGATTGTAATATAAGCTTCAACATAAGCTGCCGATAAAATAATAATAAAAACAATTATAAATTGAATTAATACATCTTTGTAAAATTGGATGTCAAGGATTTCTTTATTCTTCATAAATAGAATAATTTTCCACGCAATACTCAAGCCTATTGCTCCTGAAATCCAAAAACCTATTAATTCAAAGCTGTGTGGAAGAGTTGCATGTGTAATTTCACGAACAGATAATCCGCTATTGTATGAATATACTATTACGTCAGATGAAGCGAAGCCGTTAATAATTAGATTCACTATAGTACCAAGTCCCAGTAAAGTACCTCCGAGAACATTTATTATACATCCTGTTATATTATTTTCAAAAATGATAATGAAAGTTTTTCTTTTATTATTGTCATTTAAAGAATTTACTAAGTTATCGACAGTTTGACTGTTTCTTATCCCTTTTTCTTGAAGCCTGTTTGTCTCTATCGAGGTGTCTGTATTAATGAAAAACAACCTGATTAAAAAAGGAACTAACCAAAGTATGAATGCTATAACAATTAGCAAATAAAATCTTTTATTTTTATTTCTCATAATGGGGCATTTTCAATAATTTATAAGCACTGAATATCATTGAAACAATGCAGAATAGTAATATTATAGAGTTGACTGCTAAAGCCCATTTATTGATACTGATATGAAATAAAACAATATAAAAAACTAAACTGATAAAGACACCTGTAATACCCATATAAAGGTTCATTTTATGCATACGCCTTTCACTATCATGAGGTATTTCCTGAATGTCATTTTTAATTATCCCTTCTATTTTCAGCTTATTAATGACGCTTTTTCTTTCTGATAATTCTTTGGGTAAGTTAATGGTCTTGTTTACTTCTCTTTTTTTATTCATGTAGCTTACTACCAACTGATTATTAGTATTTATATATGTATTTTTTATTTTTTCTATAGGGATGTTGATATCTTTATAATAGTCTAGAAAAAAGATTGTTAAAATAAATAATCCACCGCCAATAAAACCCGTAAAATGAAAGAACTCTATCGTAATTTGCATTAGAGACA
>OGMJ01000345.1_pt1 | contig 30612 bp, 32 predicted proteins | sample 1573181 | NCBI WGS metagenome assembly OGMJ01 (sample SAMEA2582004, study PRJEB24529) | metagenome | biome: Human gut stool | place: China | collected 2011
AATTTTACTATTTACAAACATATGTGACATTTATATACATTTATAGTACTATATTCATGAGACCGAATTTGATTGAATAGATCTATATACCCCCCAAAATCTATTTTAATCTTTTTTATTTTTTAACACTCCCCCGTGTTAATAAAAAACTCCTTTTCCCCAAAAGGAGTTTTTTTTATTCTCCAATAATTTCAAAATAAAAAAGGAAATAAGAATTTTATAAGAATAATATCTTAGAAGTTTAGAACTATGGGAGGTTTATATATGAAAAAATTACTTTTAAGTTTAAGTGTTTTATTATCACTTACAGCTTTTGCCAACTCTAAAGAGGATATGATTGAAATGGGATTGAGAAATAAGTTTCCTGCTTTAACAGATGGTAAAACAACTATCAATGTTCATGAATATGATGTTGATTTAGATCACCATAAAATAGAACTAAAAGTTGAACTAAAAGGTGACGCTTCAAAAGATGAATATGATAAATTAGATAAAGCAAAATTAGAAACACTTGCCGCTGAAATGGCAAAATATACTCAAACTGAATCAGGAAAAACTCTTCCAGTTTATGTTGAGATTGAACTAGATAGAGATATGCTTCCAGATGAAGTTTTATATAAAAATACTTTTTAAGCAAAAATTAAACTAAAAAGGCAACTTTCAATGCTCAATCATTGAAGTTGCCTTTTTTTAAAATCTAATACCCCCGTATTTATCTATATATTACCATATTTTCAAACTAATTTCAAGTAATTTGTTCAATTTTTGTAGTTTTCTATTCAAAATCATCTATTAAAAAATTCTTTTTAATTCTATCTGAGATTTGGTCAAAATAAATAGAGTTATTTATATAACAATCTATAAAATTTTCATCCAAAATATTATAATTCTCTAATCCTTCTAATAAATCTGAACGATTAATAATCAATCTATCTTTAAAAATTTCATTGATATATTTTTTTATATCTTTAGCTGAAAAAATAGATATATATTTATCAAAAAATAGATGTAAACTATTCTTTGTATAATTTTCATAAATTTCTACTGCATCAGAGTGATTCTTTATATAGTTTATATTATCTACATACTTTTTAAACTCATCGATAGGAATTACAGATCCTGAGATATAAAATATACTGTCTATATAAACTAGATAGGGTTGTATCTTGTATATTGTTTCTAATTTTTTATCTATTAAACTATTCATGTCTCTCCTCCTTCTTTAATCCCGTATCTGTTACTTTATTCTACGAAATAATTTATCTATTTCTTTTTTTTGAATAAAAAAAAGTAACAACATCACATTGTTACTTTTTCCAATTAACTACCCCATCAAAGGCTGATAAATATTTGAAAGTTCTTCACCTAAAAATCTTTCTCCTACTTTCTTAAATCTATCTATATCCCCTGTTACAAAATAGTCTATATTTATTTTTTCTTTCCTACTTTTTTTAAATCCATTTTTTAATGCTAACTTATTTAATTCAAACAGTACATGCATAGCAGTTTCCTCTGCTGGATCCACTATTTTTTTGTCTATTAGCTTTTCAATCTCACCTCTTATTAAAGGATAGTGTGTACAACCTAAAATTAAAGTATCGATATCTTTTGGTAATTGATCCACATATGATTTTAAAAGTTTTGTATTTCTATCGTTATCTTCCCATCCTCTCTCTATCATAGGACAAAGAAGATCACAACCTTTTTGAAATACTTCATATTTTGGATTTAGAGTTTTTATTACCTTTTCATAAATTCCGCTTTTAGCAGTCAATGGTGTTGATAAAACACCAATTTTTTTATTTTTGCTTTGCTTTATAGCCATAGCTGCACCAGGTTGTACCACTCCAATTATTGGAATACTTGTAAATCGCTCTCTTAGAGTATCTAAAGCTGCTGCTGTTGCTGTATTACAAGCTATAACTATTATGTCTACTTGATTATCTATTAAAAACTCTCCTATATTTAAACAAAGTTCTTGAATCTCTTTTATACTTTTACTTCCATAAGGGGAGTTCATACTATCTCCATAATAGATTACATCTGCAAAGTCTATTTTTTCTTTTATTTTTTTCAACACGCTTAATCCGCCAACTCCAGAATCAAAAACACCGATTTTCACTTTGCTCCTCCCTTTTTAATTATATTTTACTTCCCAAAAATATTCATAAATACTGTGATTAAAGAAGCATTAGTAAAGTCAATAAATAAAGCTCCTACTAAAGGTAGTACAAAGAATGCTGTTGGTGATGGTCCATTTGCTGCTGTAAATGATTCCATATTTGCCATTGCATTTGGTGTTGCACCCATTCCAAATCCACAGTGTCCTGATGCCATTACAGCTGCGTCGTAATCTTTACCCATAATTCTAAATGTTACAAAGTATGCGTATAGTGCCATTACTACTGTTTGAACTAATAGTATAACTACTAATGGAATTGCCAATGCTGCTAATTCCCATAACTTCATAGACATTAAAGCCATTGCTAAGAATAGTTGTAAAGATATATTTCCAACTACATTTATTGTATGAAGTGGTAACTCTGTATCTTTGTTATCTATAACGTTTCTTATAATAGCAGCCACTAACATTGGTCCGATATATGCTGGTAAAACTACTCCTACTTTTTTAGATAAAGGTATTAATAATCCTCCAATTCCCATTGAAATAACAATATAAACAATTGCATGGAAAAGATTTTCCTCTGTAATTTTTTCTTTTACAACTTCTTTTGAATCCTCTTCTGGAATCAAAAACTCCTCTTCTTTATGTCCAACTAATCCATAACGTTGCATTAATCTTTTTGCAACTGGCCCACCTATCATACATCCAGCAACTAGTCCAAATGTAGCTGAAGCTATTGCAACTGACATCGCTCCTGTTGCTCCTGCTGCTTCAAGAACTGGTCCAAATGCTCCAGAAGTTCCATGTCCTCCAGTTAGTGGTACTGATCCTGCTGCTATTCCTAACAATGGATTTAAACCAAAAAACTTAGCTAATGTAACTCCAACAAGGTTTTGGATTATTACTAAAACACTTGCTACACACAAAAATACAAATACCTGAATACCACCTTTTTTTAACAGCTTTAAACTTGCTAAGAAACCTATTGTTGTAAAGAATGCTATCATTAAAAGATCTTTTAATGCTCCATCAAATGAGAATGTAAATGTTTGTGAAAGTCTACCAATCAATGTAAATACTGAAAATATTACTCCACCAATTACTGGTGCTGGTATAAAGAACTTTTCAAAAAAATTAACTTTTTTCTTAACCCATCTTCCAAGCAATAATAAAATAACTGCTATTGCTAAAGTTTCTGCCATGTTAAATTGATATTCAAACATAAAATCCCTCCTACTATATTTTTGTACTTCATCTTGGCACAAGTATACTTCGCAAAAAGTACAATTTCAAATATATAAATAATATATAATCTATTCTTTAAATATATACATGTTTTATATTATGCCTCTGTTTGAGCATTTTAGTCACTTTTTACCCAAATTTTGAAAAATATTTTTTCTAAATAAACACAAATTGAAATTAACTTTTACATAAAAAAATTTTTTAAAGGAGATTTCCTATTTTAACAGAATAATAAAATATGAAATATTATTTTTAAGGAGGGATTTCAATGCAAGAGTTTAACAAAAAAGTTTTTACTTATCTTTTAGTAACAGGAATTCTATTTAGTTTAGTTGGAATTTTTGGAATTTTTAGCCCTACTATCTTCTCTGTATATTTAGTTGATATACTAGCAGCATTTTTCTTAGTTAGTGGTGTTAAAAACTTTACTAAAGGATTTCAATTTAGAAAGGTACCTAATTTCCACTGGGGGCTTTACATCTTTATAGGTGTTTTAGAGGTGGTAATCTCTTTATCACTATTTAGTACTCCATTTGCTAGTCAAATATATATGATTATATATGCTGGAATTTTTATGATTTTCAAAGGTATATTTATTGTTTTAAATATTCTTTTCAATAGAAAAATATTCCCAAGCTTAGTTGACTTTAGTTTAGGTTCTGGTATTATTGATTTACTATTTGGTGTGCTTTTAGTTGCATTACCATTCTTCTCTCAACAGTTTATATTCTTATGTATCGCTTGGTATATACTGTTTAGTGGAGCAAACTTAATCTTATCAGCATTTTACTTTAAAAGATCACAATAATAATTTTTCAACCAAATATAACAAAGAGGGTAGAACTTAGTTCTACCCTCTTTACTTATTTTATAACTATTATCTCTTCTTTTTCTCCATCTATCTCTAAAATTTCACCAAACTCTAGTGTTAACATTGGAGTACAATGTCCCGATTTTAAATTATAACAAACTGGCTTCTTTAAATCTTTAAAATGACTATAAAAAACGTCTTGTAAAGACATGTCATCCTCACTTGATTTGTCACAATTTTTAAAATCTCCTAGCACTATACCTGAAACTTTATCAAAAATTCCTAGATTTTTTAACTGCCACAACATTCTATCTACCTTATATGTTGATTCTCCAATATCCTCTAAAAATAGGATTTTATTGTCATACTCTAAATCAAACTCTGTTCCTAAATTTGATACTAAGACTGCTAAGTTTCCTCCAACTAGCTGTCCTCTTCCTTTTAAAGTATTATAAAAGTATATTTTTTCATAAAAGTTTTTTATTGTGTAACTTTCATTACTAGTCATAACTTTTATAAAATCATCTAAAGTATCTAAACTATAGTCTTCTGAAAAATTACTTACAGCCATAGGCCCATGAAAAGTTTTTAAATTACATTTTTTAAAAAATGCCATATGTAAAGATGTCACATCACTGTAACCTATAAAAGGTTTTGGATTATTTTTAATAACCTCATAATCTAAAAGCGAAAGCATTCTAATGCCTCCATATCCACCTCTTACACACATAATTGCATCTACATCTTTATCTTGGAAAAAATTATTAATATCTGTTGCTCTCTCTTCATCTGTTCCAGCAAAAGAGTACCATATATTTTCTACGCTTTTCCCAACTTTAACTTTAAAGCCTAATTTCTCTAAATTTTCAATGGCACTTTTCAATTTATCTTTATTAACACTACTTGCTGGTGCAACTAGTCCAATAGTATCTCCTACTTTTAATCTTTTCATATATTACCACAACCTAACTAAACATTAGATTACAAATCCACACTGCTGCTAAAATTCCAGCTATATCAGCTAAAAGTCCTGCTGCAACTGCATGTCTTGTTTTTCTAATACTAACAGCTCCAAAATAAACTGCTAAAACATAGAAAGTTGTTTCTGTTGATCCCATCATAACTGAAGCCATTCTTCCAATCATAGAATCTGGTCCGTGAGTTATAAAGATATCATTTAAAATTCCTGTTGATCCTCCTCCTGAAAGAGGTCTCATAATAGCCATTGGTAAAACTTCTCCAGGCATTCCTATAAACTCTAAAATTGGATTTAAGTATCTTATTATTACATCAATAGCTCCTGAACTTCTAAAAACTCCAATTGCTACTAGCATAGCAACTAAAAATGGAATGATTCTAATAGCTGTAGAGAACCCTTCTTTTGCTCCTTCACAAAATACCTCATATACTTTTACTTTTTTTACAAAGTACGCATATGAAACTATAAACAGTATAATTAAAGGAATTGCATATAATGATATTCTTTCCATTATAAGTGTAAACATTATTCATCCCCTCCTACAGCATCTGTTTTTACAACTGTCTCTCTCTTAAATGTAGGTAACTTTTGTAAAACTTTACACGATACAACTGCAACTATTGTTGAGATTGCTGTTGCTATTATTGTTGGAGCGATTATCTCTGTTACATTAGCTGAGTTTGCTGCTGCTCTATAAGCTATTACACTTGATGATATTAAAGTAACTGAGGATGTATTTATAGCTAAAAATAGTACCATTGCATTTGATGCTTCCTCTTTGTTGTCATTTAACTCTTGTAACTCCTGCATAGCTTTAATCCCTAATGGAGTAGCTGCATTTCCTAATCCAAAAAAGTTTGCTGCCACGTTAGCTACAATACTTCCAACTGCTGGATGATCCTCTGGAATCTCTGGAAATAATCTTTTCATTATAGGTCTTAATCCTCTTCCCAAAGCTTTAACTAATCCTGCTTCTTCAGCAACTTTCATTAATCCTAACCAAAAGGCCATAATCCCAATAAGCCCTATTGCTATCTCCACTGCTGTTTTTGACGATGATATAACAGAATCTGTTACCGCTTGTACATTCCCTGTAAACATTGAAATGACAATTCCAATTAATATAAGTCCTAACCATATTGCGTTTATCATAGTTATTTCCCTCCCTTTATTCTTTTTCTGTAATTTTATTTGATAAATAAAATAATACAACTACTATTATTATATTTACAGATGACAATGCTGCCCCTTCTAAAAGCTTTTTATCTGAAAAAAGTGAATAGTTTACTAAAGCTATAGTTGGAAAGTCTCTTCCTAACTGCATCGAGTATGAAATTGTAAACTCTCCTAAAATTATTGCAAATATCTGTAAATAAGTACCTAAAAACACATTTTTTAAAATAGGACACTCTATTAATAAAAATGTTTTAAAAGGTGAAAGTGCATCAATTTTTGCTAAATCCAATATATCCCTTGGAAACTCTCTCACATATTGATACATAAAGGAGTAAGCTATTGGAACTGTTACTAAAAAATAACCAATAACTAAAAGTATCCAAAGTTTTATATCATAAAGTATATTTATATAGATTAAAGCAATTCCTAGAAAGGCACTTGAAAACCCCATTGTAGAAAATACAATAGCACTTGTTACTTTTGTAAAATTTTTAAGTAATAAATACGTAAAAACAATTACAAATATAGGTGTTATTGATGCTAAAAGCAAAGAGTTTCTAATCCCTTGTAAAACTGGATAGTATGCGTTGAAATCACTAGAAAAAAGTTTATAAAATCCCTCTAAAGAAAAACTACCAGTATAATAGTTATAAAAACCATAAAATATTCCTATAAGAACAACTGAACACTCTAATAACAGATATATTGTTGTCCAAACTGTCGTTAACGTTGAAACTTTTCTTTCTCTAAAGTCATCTCGTAACTCATAAGGTGGATATAAATCACCTAAAAGATTTAAAGCTATTAAAAAGAAAAATTGTACAATTCCTAATACAAGAGCTTTTGAAAAATTTGCATCTCTTAAAAGAGTATTTGCAATTTCAACCTCTAAGTTAGAGTATCTAATTCCTCCTAGTGCTAGTACGATTCCAAAAGAAGCAAAGGTATATATAAAAACTAAAAACATTCCTCTAAAAACTTGAGGAAACATCAATGGAAGCTTTATTTTAAAAAATATATTAACTTCATTTAAGCCATCTATTTTAGCCGCTTCAACTATATTTTTAGGTATATTTCGCATTCCCTCGCTTAGATACTTTATCATAATTGGACTATTATAAAATACATTTGCAAGTATTATAGCTTTTAGTGTATATAAAACACTAAAATTTTTAAGGATGGGTAGATTAAATATAAGTGTGAAAGCTACTACTGTTGATATGGTTGGAAAGAAAAACGGAATAAATATAAGTCCCTCTAATATTTTAGTTAGTGTATTTTTTTTATAACTCATATAATAAGCTGGGATAATGGCAATTATTGTTGAAAAAATAACTGACAATACCCCCTGAGTTAAAGAGATTTTAAAAAGTTCGAAGTTTTCATAAAAACTCAAACTTTTAATCTCTTCTAGATGAAAAAAATCCTTTATAAAAAACATTAGAGGGATTACCCATAGAATAAGATATATATAACTATAGGTTTTATTTCTCCTCATTATTTTTTCAATACCTCAATTAGCTGTTTTTTCCAATTTTCCATATTTTTATTTACATATTCTGCATCTAATTTAACTATTTTATCTGTTGTAGGTACATATTTATAATCCTCTGGTAACTTATAGTTTATAACAGGAAACATATAATTTTTCTCAAGAGCAAGCTTTTGAAACTCTGGTTCTAAAACAAAATTTAAAAACTCCTCAGCTGATTTTTTTATATTTTTCTTGTTAACTAAAGCTGCACCTTCTAAATATATATATCCACCCTCTTCAGGTATATAACTTTTGTATTTATTTTCATTTCCATCTTGATAGAAGTAGATTGAGCTCGAAGCATATCCACTTATAATAGCTCCCTCTCCTACAGAGAATTTAGCAAAGGAATCTGACCATCCTGAAGAAACTGTTAATATACTTGGTTTTAAACTCTCCCAAAACTTTAACCAGTTTTCTCCATAAACTCCAATCGTCCAAAGCATAAATGCCTCTCCTGTAAAACTTCTCGGATCTTGAACTAATAGCTCCTTTGGATATTTTTTTAAATCTTCAAAAGTTTTTAAATCTGAACCTGTTTTTTCATAGTTATAATTCAATGCAAGCATTCCATAATCAATAGGTGTAACTGACCACTCCTTATCAATTATAAACTCCTCTTTTGCAATGTTTCCAGCAGTAGTTGGCTTATAGTTCTTTATAAGCTTCTCTTTCTTAGCTTCTAAATAGTTAATATCTGTTAGACCTACAATTATATCCGCCTTTGGATTTTTCTTTTCTAACTTCATCCTAGGTATAACTCCATCAATTGGAACATACTTAATAGTTGTCCCTGTTTTTTCCTTAAAAATTACCCCAGCTGAACTTTCAATCCATTTCATTGACTCTGGTCCATAAACTACAATCTCTTCCCCAAATGATACTAAACTCATTAAAAATAATCCTGTTAAAACTGTTTTTTTCATTTCATCCCCTTTAATTATTTTAATTTTTATAGTTTAATTTCTAAAAACTCACCAGACACTTTATAGTTATCTATCTCTCCTAAATTATACAGATGATTTTCTACAATTTCAATATACTCATCTAACTGAGCTTGATTTATTCCTCCAGTTTTATAATCTATTACAAGAATTTTTCCATCACTTGTTGGTGTAGGTTTTTTTATCATAATTCTATCTATTCTTTTTAACTTTCCTTCATCATATATCTCATACTCTGGATATATATAATCCCACTCTTCTGAGAAAATAATTGGGTTGTCATTAAAGAAATTTTTAAACTCTGGTCCTTCAAGAATATTTTTTAGTCTCTCTTCACCTATTATAGATGCATATTTTGAATAAGTTCTATTCTTTGCTTCTATGTGTTCATCTAAACTATTATTTATTATAAACTCTAAATAATAGTGAATGGCATTACCCACTCTTCTCTTTTCCTCTGTTACTATATCAACTAAAAGCATTCTATTTGGTTGTTCACACTCTTCTACACTCTTTTCAATAAAATCTATAGAATCTAATAGCTCTACATTCTTTACTCTTTGTACACTTTCATTTTTTTCAGTCCTACTAATTTTACCACACTTTACGTTAAATAGTCCATCTATTGAACTCTTTAAATATTTATTTTCGCTTCCTCCCATAACTAAGAATAGATTTTTCTTAGCTCTTGTAAGAGCAACATAGATATTGTTTATCTCCTCTTGGTCTTTTTTTATCTCTAACTCCCTTAAAAAGTTATAGCTATCTCCTAGATAATCTAAGATCTTTTCATATTTTTTATCTACAAATATAAAATTCTCTATCTCATTAAAAGGTGATTTAAAATCTATATGAAACTGTATTCCACTTTCTAAACCTCTTTTTTGTCCCTGATGGAAATAGTAAACTGTTTCAAACTCTAATCCTTTAGATTTATGGATACTCAAAAGAGTTATTGCTTTTTCCTCCTCTAAAGATACCTGCTTAAACTTAGGATTATCCTTTTCATTTATGAGTGAGTTATAAAAATCAAATATATTTCCATGCTCTTTAGACATCTCTAAAAATTGGAATATATTTTTTAAATCTGATTTTCCAGAAAACATTTGAGAGATATTAAATGCCTCTATTACATCTAAAACAAAGTTTTTATTCTCTAATCCCTTTTTAGCTATTTTCTCTATTCTATTTAAAACATCTAAAAGACTACTTGAGATATCTTCTGGCATCTCTTCTAATTTTTCTATAACCTCTTTATTTTTTAGAATAGTTTTTAATTCATCATTTCCTATTTTTACAACATCACTTCTTAAAAATTCAAGCAGTGAAAAGACATCTCTATTTACAACAAATTTTAAGATTTTAAAAATCGGATTAACTGCTCTATGATATATAATAGAATCATTAGAATCTATTACAAAAGGTATTTTTCTATCACTTAAAGCAACAGCTATCTCATTTAACTGTTTATTACTTCTTGCAATTATACCTATTCCACCATAGTTTCCATCAAAATTAGTTTCAATAGAATCTACCATAGTTTCTATCATATTTTCCTCTTCTAATACTTCATCCTCATCCTCTAAAGGTTCTTTTTTTGTTAAAACTTCAAAGTATCCAAGTTCATCACTTTTTCCATCTACTGGAGTAAACTCCCACTTATAGCTGTGATCTTCTAAAGCTGCAACCTCTTCATATGTTTCAGCTACTCCATTAAATACACCATTTGTAAAATCTACTATATTTTTACAACTTCTATAGGAAACACTCATAGTCTCCTCTTCTACTCCTATTATACTTGGAAGGTTTTCAAAAAGAGCTTTCTCTCCCCCTCTCCAACCATATATACTTTGCTTTTCATCTCCAACGCATATTAAATTTTCACAACTATTTATAAGTCCTTTTAAAATTCTCCATTGAAGAACACTTGTATCTTGGAACTCATCTATAAATACTGTTTTAAATTCACTATCAAATATATCTTTAAAGTAATCTGTTATATACCCATCCTTTATAAGATTTATCTCTTCCCTATCTATATATTGGAACATGTAACTACTTATATCTAGATGAGTAAATCTTTTTTCATTAAATTTTATATTATCGTATATTGAGTATAGATTTTCAATAAAGTATAGTATCTCCCTTTCAAAAGATAGAACCTCTCTATTGAAAACCTCTTTAGATATCTCCTCTTTTAGTTGATCAAAGGCTCTTTGTAAAATCTCAATCTCACAATCTAAATCAATTTTACTTGTTGTTTTTACTCTACGCCCATCCCAACATTTATCACTTTTAATAATTTCATTCCAATTTTCAACTGCATGTTCTCTATGAGTTGAGCTATCTTTTTCTAAAACCCATTTTATAACTTTACTCATATAATCAGATAGATCTTTACCATCTTTCTTTTTCTCTTTTACAGCTAAAAAAGCATCAGTTAAATGTTTAATCAACTTTTCTATAGATATATCTGAATCACACTCATCTTTATTTTTTAACTTTTGAGATTGTTCAATTAAAATTAGTTTCCATCTATTATCAATTAGATTTTTTAGTATATCCAAATACTTTTCTATACTACGCTCTGTTCTATTTTGTAGAAAAATTTTAAATCTATCAAACTCATTTTTATCCTCTACAATTTTTTCAAAACATTTTAATAGAATCTCAATATTTTCAGTATCATCTATAATCTCATATGAAAATATATTTAGATATGGAGCTATAACATTTTTAAATATATTATTTATAAACCCATCAATTGTTGAAATTTTTAATCTATCCTTATTATCTAATACCTCATAATAAACTTTTCTAACATTTTCAAAAGAAAGGTCAATCTCTGGATATAAATTTTTTAGATTTTCGTATAGAGATGACTCTTTATCTCTATACATCTCCTCTAAAAATAGGATAACCCTCTCTTGAATTTCTGATGTAGCTTTTTTAGTAAAAGTCATTACTAAAACATTCTTATAATTTTCACCTTTTAAAAGAGTAGCTAAATACTCTAAAGATAGTCTATATGTTTTTCCTGTTCCAGCACTAGCTTTTAAAACTATCCCTTTCATTTAAAACTCCCTCCTACAGATATTCCCGTACTCACAGTATAAACATCCACTTTTCTTCTCACTTAAAAAGTAGTTCTCTCCTTTAAAAAATTCTATTAGTCTCTCTTTTAAAAGCTCTCTTGTAAGTTTAGGTTTTTCTTGATTCTCTATACTTCCTTCAAAGGCGTTATATATAGATTTTTGAGCAGCATTTTCATCACCATATAGCATAATTGTATAAAAATCCAACTGGTTATCAATTTTACTTCCTGTTTTAAAATCTATAATATGATTATTTGTTGTTGTTTCAATTACAAGGTCAACTCTACCACCTAAAGTAACCTCTACATCGCCTTTTAAAAATGGTTCTTTTCTACTGTTTTTCTCACTCTCTATACGTTTAACTTTCTTTTCTATATATAGATTTTCTATCTCTTTATAAAACTTTACTATATTTTTTGTAAAACGTGGAATTAATATCTGAGTAAAATAGTTATCTAGATATACTGGAACTCTTTTTCTATTGGCATAAAAACTCTTATATAATAGTTCCTCTACTTCTTCATTTGTCACTGAATAGTCTGAAACATTCAAAATCTTTTTCCACATCTTATCTGTTAACTTTTCAAAAACCTCATGGACATAAGTTCCTAAAAATTTAAGGGATAAGCCTAACGAATCCTCTTTTTCAAAAGAACTAAGTCCACAAACTTTATCTAAATAGAATCTATACTCACATCTAGTTAAAGTATCATAGTCATATGGACCTATACTTAACTCTCTGTTTTTAAAGTCATCTCTATTTTTCATTAAATCTTTTTGAATAAACTCGCCAATCTCATTTGATTTAAATGTTATTAGTCTCTCTAGTATATCCTCACTATAAACAGTTTTTTCAAGTTTGCTTATACCATATCTATTTAAGACTTCAGAAAGTATTGGAGATACTCCCTCTCCACTATTTTCATTTTTTATATAGATAACTGTATTGTATCTATTTTTTAAAAGCCCTTGATAAAATCTGTACTTTTCCTCTTTTCTTTCCTTTTCGTAGTAAGTAAATCCATTCTCTTTTTTCTGTTTCTCTGTTAAATAAAGAGAATCTCTTTTTACTCTAGGAAGATATCTTGTACTTATATTTATAAAAATTGACTCTCTCGATGGAGTAACCTTACAATTTTCCATTGGTTTTATTAGATATTTTCCCTCACTATCATCATTTCTTATAATTTCAACATCATTAAAATATTGAAGTAAGAATTTTAAAATATCTCCACCATTTCTAAAGCAACTTTTAATCTCTTTTTCCTCAAGCATTATCTCAGTTGTTTTAGCATATCCCATATACTCTTGAAGTTTATCATAAAAATCTACATATATTTTCTCTCTAAACATATCTAATGATAAAAGCTCATTAAAGTATGTAATAAATTTATCTATACTTTCAACTTTTGATACTTTTACAATATCTTCATAGATTTCAGAAATTTTTTCATTACTCTCTGCTCCAATATACTTATAATCCCAATCTATTTGATTATAGATATACTCCATATCCTCTTTTGTTATTCCATAATACTCTTGCATCTCTAAATTTTTAATTCCCTCTAAAAATTTTTTAATAGGAATTAGGTTATCCATTCTAGGTTCCATTGCTCCTATAAGTTCACTTTGAGCATTTAAAAATTTAAAAAACTTAGTGTCATTTAAAGTATAAAAACTCCCTCTCATAAAGTTATTTGGAAAAACTTTAGAATATTCATTTGTATCAGCTTCTGGAGAAAAGATATTCGTCATGTGATTTTTCATTTTCATAATATCTAACAGATTTCCTATAAGTTCTAACTCATCTTGAACCTCTAATAGTGATATCTCTACTTTTTGTGTTCTAGGCAAATATACCTCTTTTAACTCAAGAGTTTCCTCATCAAAAACTCCAGGTTCTCCTTGAACTCTAATTACAACATCTATAAACTCCTCTAGCTTAGATATTACATACTTATCTAGAGGTGAAAAGTTTACTATATCTACAAATACTATTTTTTTATATTTTTTAAAGATTGTTAAGTCTAGATATTTTATATCTTCAACCCAATCTTTTGGTATATAATTTCTTTCAGTCAAATATACCTCATATTTTTCTTTAAATCTATGGAATATTTCAAAATATTTTTTTTGCCACTCCTCTAGCTCTATATCCTTTGCACATAAACTTCTATTTAATTCAGTATAATATTTAAAAAACTTATCTGAAAACTCAATAGATTCAAAATAGTTATTTATATTTATCTCTGCGAACTCTTTTTTCATATAGTTATATAAACTTACAAATCTTTTTGCTTCACTTAAAATTATCTTATCAGTGCTAAAGGCTACCCCTTTAAACTCATCTATTGTTAAATAAAGTGGATCTGGTTCAAAGATATTTCTTTTACTCTCTTTTCTCTGACTATTTTTTAATGGATAATCAGAAAACACATATACAACAGAGGGATCTTTTTTCAATCCCTGAATTAAAGACCCCCCGTAGCTTATATACTCAAACTTCATTGTTCCCTCCTATTTTTTAATAGGTGTTGCACACTCTACAGCTGCACCCTTTAGTATCTCAACTCCATGAACTAATGCATCTATTACAAAGTTTAGATTCTCTGTTGCTCCTTTTGGACTTCCTGGAAGATTTAAAATTATACTTCCCTTTCTTATTCCACATCTTGCTCTGCTTAACATCGCTTTTGGTGTTATTTCAAATGATTTAGCTCTCATATATTCAGCTACTCCTGGAGCTTCTCTTTCTATTACAGCAAGTGTTGCTTCAGGTGTAACATCTCTTTTTGAAAATCCTGTTCCTCCATTTGTTACGATTAAATCAGCTATATCTTCATCAGCTAATTTTATTAACTCTTCACAAATCTCTTCATAAGTATCTGGAAGCATATTATAATAAACAGTTTCATAACTTAAATGCTTTTCAAAAATCTCTTTTAATTTTTGTCCTGTTACGTCTACTCTCTCTCCTCTTGAACCCTTATCACTTAGTGTTACTATAGCTACTCTTATCATAACTTCCTCCTTATAGTATTGGTGCTAACAATTTAGAAATAGATTCTAGCACCCTATCTTTTTTTCCTCTATTTTTATACTCCTCTAATGTTACTCTTTTAGAATCTAAAATATCTTTATCTATTCTTTTTTCTAATTCAGTAATGTTATTTCCCAAAATCAGAAGACTTATTTCAAAATTTTGATACATACTTCTATAATCAAAGTTTGCAGTTCCTAAAAATGCAATCTCTCCATCTATAATAACTAATTTACTATGAATAAATCCATATTTATATTTGTATATCTCAGCTCCAAGTTCAAGTAACTCTCCATAAAAGTATTGATTAGCCCAGTAAACAAAAGCGTGATCTCCAACACTAGGTATCACTATTTTAACTTTTACTCCTGAAACTAAAGCTGCCTTTAGAGCATCTAAAATAGGTTCATCTGGAATAAAATATGGTGTTTCTATATGTATACTTTTTTCAGCTTTTACTATTAAACTTAAAAATGTATCTTTTATAGTGTGAAACTCATAGTTTGGTCCTGAACTTACAACTTGAATTGGAGTTAAACTATGGTCATCTTTATCAATAGCAATATTTTGAAATATATCTGTTGTATCCTTTTTTAAGAATTTCCAACTTCTTTCAAACTCATGCAAATAGTCTATTATAGCTTCACCTTTTAAAGAAAATCCTATATCTTGCCAATTCCCTAAACGACCCTTACCAATATAATCTTTTCCTATATTCAATCCACCTGAAAAACATATTTTGTTATCTATAAGAGCTATTTTTCTATGATCTCTATAGTTAGCTCTTAAATTTCCAACTTTTACAAATGGAAAGTACGATGGGAAGAATACCTCAAACATTATACCTGCTCTTTTTAACTCTTCAACTCTTTTTCTAGAAACTCCTCTTGTTCCAGCTCCATCTACTATTATTTTTATCTCCACTCCCTCTTTAACCTTTTCTAAAAGTAAATCGTAAATTGGAGACCCTACCTCATCATCATCAAATATATAATACTCCATATATATAGATTTTTTTGCATTTTTTATAGATAGTGTTAGATTTTCAAAGTAATACTTAGCTTCTGGATAAAATGTAAAACTGTTATTATGAGTCATTTTTCCTAAAAGAACTCCATCTAAATATCTACTTAATCCTATCCATTTTTTAATACTAACCATAGATTTTTTATTTAAATTTTTTAAATAATCATGACTATTTTTTAAATAATATTTTGCTAAAGCTCTACGTTTTTTAAAGCTAATACCAAAAAATAGATACATTATAAATCCAAAATAGGATGTTAATAACAATATTGTTATCCAAAATAGTGTGAATACTGGCCTTCTTCTTTCAAAGAATATAACAATACATGCAAATATAATATTAACAAATACTAAGTAGTCCTTTAATGCTATGAATATCTCTTTCATCTAGTCACCTCTAACTTTTTTAGAAAAAAGGAAGAGTCGAAACTCTTCCTTTTATTTGAATTTTAAATCCAACTCTCTGAAATTATCTTCTAAACCTTTTCCATTAGAAAACTCTTTTTTTATTTTTTTTATAAACATACCCATCTCATCTGCACTTCCAACTATTCTATTAAAAATACCTAAGTATTCAGTTATAATTGGATTATCAACATCATATGGATATCTCATTAAGTGATCTATCTCACTCCAAGCTTCTTCAAAAACTGTTCTCACTTGAATCTCTACAAGTACCTCATCTTGCTTTGTAACTGGCACGCCAATTAGATAATGGATTGACCTGTAACCATGATCTCTCACAATTATCTCACAATCTAAGTCTTGAATAGTATTTTTTAGATCTTGGATATTATAATCCCCTCGTCTGATGTTTATCTGAGGAGTTTCTTTTGTATCCCATAACTTTGTTATTTCACAATGAATTCCACGCCAATCATCTTTAAATAGATGTAGCACACGAATTCCTATGAGGTCAGTTATAATCTCTTTGTAGTTTTCTACACTTATTCCACGATCTGCATATTTGCGACCTTTTCTTATTATTTTTTCAACAAGATGTGTTGCTCTTTTTACTCTTCTTCTAACTGAGTGAACCCCTTCACTATCAATTAATTTAGATACTATATGTTCAGCTTCTTTTTCTAAATAAGGAACTAATGTTATATAGTCAGCATAAATTTTCATAAGCTCATCCCAATTAAGACCAGTGGAATTAAAATACTCCTCTGTTATACAGAAAGCTTTAAAAAATTCTTCTCTGTCTATCGTATTATCTAATACCAAATTAAACACCTCTTTATTATTTTCTAGGTATCTTCTCTAATGAAATTTCACAAGTTTTTCTATAAGCTACTGCTTCAGTAGTTTTTATCTCTCTTTTTTCTACTGGAGCTACTGTAACTATTCTCTCTCTAATATTAAAGTCATTTCCTTTAATAATATGAATTCTTTCAACAGATATTTTATCTCCTTCAATTAACTGAACTTTATCTAAGTCACATCTAAAGTTTACCCAACTTTGAAGTGTTGGAGTTTTATCAATAAGATTTAATAAAGCTAAAGAGTATAGTGAGTTCTCCTCTTGCAATAACTTCTCTTTCTTTATCTCTTCTAATCCTAAAATCTCTTTTTCTAATAAATCTAACTTCATAACCTCTATTCTATTTTCAAAAGATACTTTACCAGTTACTAACTTCCCACTGATTTCAATAAGCTGTCCCATAAAAATCTCTTTTAAAAGTTTTATATTAGGCATAAATCTCTTTATGTTGCTATATTGATATATCTTGTAGTAATAGTTATTTACTATTGTATTAAAAGATCCATCATCTTTTAAGTCAATCTCTAAACCTAATTTAAACTCTCTGTTCTTTAGTTCTAAATATTTTTTTCTATTTATTTCAACTATTCTACTATGACAGTCTTTCAAATTTAGTTGACCTATTTTTAATTCGGTAACTCCAAAAGTTTTTATTAGGTTTTGATTTTTCATATCTTTTATCGTAGAAAATTCAATTGGTAACCTATCCAATTTTAAAGAGCTATACCTTATTTCTAAAGCACTCTCTATTATTTTAAAATCTTCATTTTTAACTTCTAATACTTCTGGGTCTCTTGTTTCAATTTCAACCTCTTCAGTAGTTTCTTCAACAACTACCTCTACAGTTTCATTTAAAATCTCCTCTTCAACTACTTCTTCAGATTCAACTATCTCTTCAGAAATATCTGGAGTTACCGAAAGAGCTTTTTTCCAATATATGCCTCTTTTAATTCAGATTCATCTAATTGTGCTGAGCTTAAGTATCCCTTTAACTCTTTAAAAAACTCCTCTTCACTATGTGGTAATAATTTTATTCCTAACTCATTTAATCTTTCAATTGTTTTTGTTTTTAATACATTTGAATTGCTTACAGCATATATAACATCTTTTGGATTTACACCTGTTAATACAACCTCTAACATATCTATAAAATCTGAGTTATTTAAGTCTAATCCTAAAATTAGCGTTGGATAGTTTTCCATATCCTCTTTTATATTTTTGAAAAAGTTTTTGTAAAAATCTAAAACTTTTAGTTTTCTAAAGTCTTGGATAGAAACGAAAATCTTTTCATGTCTATTAACATCTCCAAGAATCTTATAATGCTTAACCTCTCCATTTGATGCTATTGTAAACTCTTCATCTGTAGGTAGTATCTTTACCACTTTGTTGCAGTTTATATCGTCTAAAACTATATCATAATCTGTTGAAAAAACAGCATTAATCTTATTACTTTCAGAGAAAATATTTAATACCTCTGCAGTTTCTCTGTTTGTTTCGTACAAATTTTTGATTTTTTTCAATAATGAACTTCTGCTGCTAACAACTCCATCTAAATAAACTTGGCTAACTTGGAATAAAGAGTTTTCGTCTCTTATGTAGCCCTTTATATTTTCTTTCATATCTTTCATTAACAGTTTTGCTAACTCTCTTCTTGTTGGATATCCAGCGTTTCTCACTAAAAAATCACCTAAAAAAAGATTAATTTTGTCTGTATCATTAAATTTATTGAAAAAACTCATAGTAACACCTCTCTTTCTTTAAAAAATAAACACTTTGGCAATATAAGTATATCTTAATTTTACCTATTTAACAAGTATATTCTTTTAAAAAAATTAAAAAAAAGCCTGTAAATAATAGTTTATTACTTACAGGCTATTAAAATCTATTTAATTATAAAAGAACTTGCGATAACTTTTCCATCTTCAGTATATAATACTGCTCCTTGTCCTGGAGTAACAGCTCTTACGTTATCCTCTGTAAATAAAATCTCTATTGTGTCTTTATCTACTACTTTTACTTTACATGGATGTAATTTATCTCTAGAACGTGCTTTTACAAAACAATCCATTCCATCTAACTCTTTTACATCCTCTACTAAAAATAGGTTCAGTTGATTTGCAATTAAAGTATTCTTCATAAGATCTTCGTTGCTTCCAACAATAACTCTGTTGTTTTTTCTATCTAACTCTATAACATAAAGTGGGTTTGCTGACGCTATTCCCAATCCTTTTCTTTGTCCTATTGTGTAGAATGCTAATCCATTGTGTTTTCCTAAAACTTTTCCTTTTAGATTAACAATTTGTCCTGGCTTTCCGATTTTTCCACCAGTTTTCTCCATTAAAAACTCTTTTAACTTTCCATCTTCAACAAAACATATCTCTTGAGAGTCTTTTTTAGCGTAAACTCTTACACCTAAATCTTTTGCTAACTCTCTAACAGCTGGTTTTTCCATTTTTCCAATTGGGAAAATGATATACTTTAAGTTTTCTTTTTTTATTTGTGATAAGAAATAAACTTGATCCTTATTCATGTCATCACCAATAGCTAATGTACCATCAATGATGTTTGCGTAGTGACCAGTTGCTAATGCCTCTGCTCCTAACTCCTTTGCAAACTCAATAAGTTTTCCAAATTTTATTTTTCTGTTACAAACCATACATGGATTTGGAGTTCTTCCTGAGCTATATTCATCTACGAAATAGTCAATAACCTCTTTTCCAAAATCCTCTGTTACATCTAAAAGATAATGATCAATACCTAAATCATCACATATTCTTTTAGCATCCTTATCCTCTTCTCCACAAGTTTTCATAGTTACACCAAAAATTTTGTAACCTTGCTTCTTTAAAAGATAAGCCACTGTAGACGAATCTACTCCTCCACTCATAGCTACTGCTATAACTTTGTTTTCGTTTTCTTTATTAAACTCTAAGTTCATAAATATTACCATCCTTAATAAAATATTCTATTATTATTTGTAGAAGGCAAATATAATAGTTGCAATTCCGAAGATTAGAATTATTAATCCTGAAAGTTTGCTTAGTTTTAAAAGAATATCCATAGTTACTTTCTTTTTAAAATGATATATTAAAAAGATTGTTGTAAACCATAGTGATGCTCCTCCAATTCCAATTCCAGTTCCTAACTCTAATACTGTCATCTCTCTAATAGGGCTATCCAATATCCCAAGAAGTGTATAAATTCCTGCTATTACAAGAATTGATGAGATATTAAATATTGCTAGTAAAAAAGTTTCAAAATAGTCTTGCACTAAAGTGTAGTTGTCATCTTCGACCTCTTTAACTTTAGGCTTTCCAAAAAACTTTTTACTTCCCACAAAAATTAAAAATACACTTATCAACACTTTTAGCGGAGTTTCGAATTTAATAACATAACTTTCAACTCTACTTATAAATAGAAATGATATAATACCATAAATTATGTCTACAGTTACCATTCCTAGCGCTGATACATACGCTTTTTTTTCTCCTTCGATCATAGCCTTTTCCATACAGTAAATGCCCACTGGTCCAAAGGGAAGTGATAATATTAAACCTGTTATAATCCCTTTCCAAAAAATCATAATTTTTCTCCTCAAAAGTGTATTTCTATAAATGTTTTTTCATTTATAATTCTAGCATAATTCTACTAAAATATAAAGCAATTTCCTTTAATTGGGACTTTACAGGCTTAGTTCTTTTAATTTAGACTTAACTATATCAAAAAATAACTTTCTATCCTCTTCATTATCTCTGATATCCATATTATCTATATTTATTTTTAATACAACTGTTTCATTGTATTCATTAAAAAAGTTAGAGTACTCCTCATTTAAAGATGTCCAATATTCTTTTTCCACTCCAAGTTCGAAATCTCTTCCTCTTTCTTTTATCTTTTTTATAGCATTATCAACAGTTGTTTCTAAATAGATAATTAATAATGGATTAGTTCTTGCTGAGATTAATTTTTCCCAAAAAGATTGATATAACGAAAATTCATCTGCTGTCATAAACCCATTTCTTAAGTGCATTTTAGCAAATAGATAGTCACCATAGATACTTCTATCCATTACACAACCATTGAATTTAGAAGCTTCCTCTATTATCTCTATTCTTTTGTTTAAAAAATACATTTGACTAAGTAAAGAGTATCTCTCTTTATTTGAATAAAATTTATCTAAAAAAGGGTTATCTATATACGGTTCTTGAAAAAACTCTATTGATAACTCTTTAGCTAATAACTCTCCTAAAGTTGTTTTCCCAGCTCCAACAACTCCCTCTATACAGATAACATTTTTCATAATCCTATCCTAACACTCCTTTTTGAAGGAATCTCTTTAAGTTACTTGTTACCATTCCAATAGCAACTTTGTTCTCTCCACCTCTTGGAATTATAACGTCTGCATATCTTTTGCTTGGCTCACAGAACTCTAAGTACATTGGCTTTACAGTTTTTAAATACTGATTTTTAACAGATTCAAAACTTCTTCCTCTCTCTGTCATATCTCTTTCAATTCTTCTTAAGATCATTTCATCAGCATCTGTATCTACAAATATCTTTACATCAAATAGCTCTCTAATCTCTGGAACAGCAAAAATTAGTATTCCTTCAACGATTATTATTTTTGATGGATGTATCTTTACGCATCCCTCTTTTCTAGAGTGAGTTGTGAAATCATAGATTGGTCTATCTATTGACTCTCCATTTACAAGTTTAGTTAAGTGCTCTCTTAATAAATCAAACTCTATTGAATCTGGATGGTCAAAGTTAACTGCAGCCTTCTCCTCTATCGTTAAATTAGTTAGCTCTTTATAATAAGCATCTTGCTCAACTAGTACTGCATCTTCTGATTTGAAAGCCTTTACTAAATTATGTGCTACTGTAGTTTTTCCGCTTCCACTTCCTCCAGCTACTCCGATCAATATGCAATTTTTCATTTTTTGTTTTCCTCCTTAAGTGTTACTGCTTATATTTTTTTAAATCTTATACATTATAGCACACTTTTCAAAAAAAAATAAAATATAATATAAATATAGACTATATATTTTTTTTGATGTATACTTTACGATATAGTTGTTTTTAAAGGAGAAGATTTTTTATGAGTATGACTGAAAAAGAGATTGACCTTCAGATGAAAAAGGCATTGGAAAAGGTTCCCTTTGAAATAAGAAAAATTAAATTTGTACTATCTTTATTAAAGATAGTTAAAAGAATTAAAAAAATTTTTAAATTTTAGGAGGAAGATATGACAGAAGAGTTAATGAAAAAAATAGATAGAATTAATGAGGAGTTCGAAAAAAGAGAGTTCTTTATAAAAGAGGACATTTTAGAGCTTTTTGAACAAAGAGAGGATTTAAGAGAAAAGTTAGATGCTATAAAGTTTAAAAAGATAGAGTTCTTCACAGTAGAGGATGAGAACTGTGTTGGATTTACTTTAGAAGATGTTCAAGTTAACTTCTTTATTGAATTTGGAGAAGATGAAGAGGGTGAGTGGTACGAAGCTACTGCTGAAATAATCTCTTTCTAATAGTAAAACCTAATGAAAGAAAAATAAAAACCAAGGATTAATTTCCCTTGGTTTTTTTTATGTTATCTATTGCTGCTAAAAACTGATCCATAGTTATTCCATATCTATTTAATTTAGATAGAAACTGCTTTGCATTAGAGTATCCTATTCTTAACTCTGTTCCAAGCTTTTCTCTTAACTCTTTAGACTCAGTAAATCCTGAAAGTTTATGGTCCATTAAAATCTCCATAGTAAATATAGCTTCTGTAGTTTGTACTACTTCGCACTTTGCATTTTCTAAGGCTTTTATAATAGCTTCTGGAGTTGCATTTTCAACACCTATATCTCCATCTTTTGATCCTTCTTTTCTGCTTATATAAGCTTGCTTTGCTTCTGGGAAAAACTTTAAGATATATTTTCTTAACTCTTCTCCTACGAAATCTGGATCTGTTAAAACTATTATCCCTTTATTTTCATAAGCAACTCTTAATTTTTCTATGTTTCCTTTTTTTCTAATAGCAAAACCATTAGTTTGTATAATCTCAGCATCTACTGCTGCTTTTACTGCAGATATATCGTCTCTTCCTTCAACTACGATAACCTCTTTAATTGTCTTTTTCATAAATTTATATCCTCTCAAACTTTAAACATGAATTTTATATTTAATTGTAACATTTTTTTAAATGTAATACTATTTTTTATTTTTATATGATTATAGGTCTTTTTACTTGTGATTAAATTATTTAATTATTGTTGACAACCTTTCTATTTATGTGCTAGAATGTTGCAAAAGTAAATATATTCATTCGTATAAGTTGCAAATATGGTGCGGCGTCTCTACAACTAACCGTAAATTAGTTTCTATGAAAAAGATAAAAGGGATTAGTCTACCTTCTGTTTTTTTATAGAGTATGATTGTCTCTTTTTTTATTATATTTTGGAGGTTTTTATGAAGAAAAATAGCATCATTATTCTTGACTTTGGTTCTCAGTATAACCAGTTAATAGCAAGAAGAGTAAGAGAAATGGGAGTTTACGCTGAGGTTGTTCCTTATTTCGAACCGTTAGAAGATATTTTAGCTAGAGAGCCTAAAGGTATTATCCTTTCTGGTGGACCTGCTTCAGTTTATTTAGATGGATCACCAACAATTGAAAAGGCATTATATGAGCAAGGAATTCCAGTTTTAGGAATCTGCTACGGAATGCAATTAACTTCTCAATTATTAGGTGGAACTGTTGAAAGAGCTGATAAGCAAGAGTTTGGAAAAGCTGAGCTTATTATTGACGAATTAGAAAGTCCATTATTCAAAGATGTTCCTAACTTAAACCAAGTTTGGATGAGTCATGGAGACCACGTAACAGTATTACCAGAAGGATTTAAGCAAATCGCTCATACAGATTCTTGTATAGCTGCTTCTGCTAATGTTGAAAAAAATATCTACTGTATCCAATACCACGCTGAGGTTACTCACTCTGAGTATGGAGCAAAGATGTTAGAAAACTTCGTATTTGGAGTTGCTAAATGTGAAAAGAACTGGTCAATGGGTAACTACATTGAAGAAACAGTTAAATCTATAAAAGAAACTGTAGGAGATAAGAAAGTTTTACTTGGACTTTCTGGAGGAGTTGACTCTTCTGTTGCTGCTGCATTAATACACAAAGCTATTGGAGATCAATTAATCTGTATTTTCGTTGATACAGGACTTCTTAGAAAAGACGAAGCTAAAAACGTAATGGAAATCTACGGAGAAAACTTCCACATGAACATTAAATGTGTTGATGCTGAAGAGAGATTCCTAAGCAAATTAGCTGGAGTTACTGATCCTGAAGCTAAGAGAAAAATAATTGGAAAAGAGTTCGTTGAAGTATTCAATGATGAGGCATCTAAATTAACTGATGTTAAATTCCTTGCTCAAGGAACAATCTATCCAGATGTAATAGAGTCTCAATCTGTAAAAGGACCTTCTGCTACAATTAAATCTCACCACAACGTTGGAGGACTTCCTGAGGATATGCAATTTGAATTGTTAGAGCCTTTAAGAGAGTTATTCAAAGATGAGGTTAGAGCTGTTGGAAGAGAGTTAGGAATTCCTGCTCACATGGTTGACAGACACCCATTCCCAGGTCCAGGACTTGGAATTAGAATCTTAGGAGCAGTTGATAAAGAGAAAGCTGATATCTTAAGAGAAGCTGACGATATCTTTATTAAAGAGTTAAGAGCTGCTGATTTATATAAAGAGGTTAGCCAAGCTTTCGTTGTACTTTTACCTGTTAAGTCAGTTGGAGTTATGGGAGACGAAAGAACTTATGAGTACACTGCTGTTTTAAGATCAGCTAATACTATTGACTTTATGACTGCTACATGGTCTAGATTACCATATGAGTTCTTAGATAAAGTTTCTAATAGAATCATAAATGAGGTTAAGGGAATCAACAGATTAACTTACGATATCTCATCTAAGCCACCTGCTACTATCGAGTGGGAATAATAATTAAAAATACAAAACACCCTGATTACTCAAAGTAATTAGGGTGTTTTTTAATCAACCTCTTATTAAATTGTGTACATTTTTAAGATATGTTTTAAAAATTGTATCAAAAAACAACTATTTTTCTTCCTAAATTATAGAAAAACCCTTTTTTTTATGTTAAAATATTTATAACACTTACCGGGGGAGGGAATAATAAATTATGTTAAAAAAAATTAAAACTATTTCTGAAAATCTTTCTAATAGCGAAATTCCTAAAGTTTTTGATCATTTTGGAAAAAAGATACTTCCTTTTTATAGAAGAGAAGTAAGTACTCGAACAACTCATGGGGGAACTTGGGATATAGAGGAAGAGTTTATCATTGGAATCACAAATCATGGTTGGGCAAAATATGACTATATTCTTAATTGCTCATCAGAAGCAGAAGTTAAGAATCATCTTTCTGAAGAAATTATGACACCTTTAACTTATGAAAATATACTATTTTATTGTAATACAATACCTGAGCTTAAAGAGAAGATCCAAGAGTGTGGTATTTAAACAAAAAAGAGAAGATTTTTCTTCTCTTTTTTTAGTTTTTATCACTAGATTCCTTACCTTGAAACCTCTTTGTAATACAATATTTTCAAGGCTTTATATGAATATCTACAACTTGTTATATGACATTTTTTCACCCTACTACTAACTAATTAGGGTAATTTCAAACGAACGCCTTAAAACTCATATTAGAGTGTCATTTTTATGTACTTTTGTCTATAAAATAGTAATCGGCCATTACTATACTTAAATTACAATATTTTCATATAAATACTCTATATTTTAAGCACTTTCAATCTTTTTTTACAACTATTGCATTATAATAAACCTTTATTTTTTCAACTCATTAACCCCAATATAAGGATTTTTATACCTATTGTCATACTTACTTTTACCACCACAAGATATAGCAACAGTTGGACATAGATTTGCACATGCTAAGCAATCTTCACAATTTTTATCCCAAACAGGTTTCCCATCAACTAGTTCTATATTTTCAACAGGACAAACATCTTTACATATTCCACAACTTATACATCTTTCATCATTCAGTTTAAACTTTTTAGAAACTGTTTTTAATCCAAGTCTCCAAAACTTATAAATCAATAAAAATATTGGATACAAAAAGATATTACTATTCGCTGAAGATTTTTTTCCTTTTAATATATCATCACAAATTGTTTTCATCTTACCTTTAGATGATTCAATATCAATTTTAGCTTTATCTTCTGGCATAGCCTTGAATAGTTTTAAATAGTTATCTGGCATATGGCAGTACTCAGAGTACTCTAACGCTCTTTCTTTCTCTGATAAAATATTATTAACTTGATTAAATGGTATTCCATAACCACTTCCACCACAAGTTGCAACTGCAAATAAATAATCTACTTTTTCAATTTCAACTTTTTTTAAAAACTCTTCCACTATTTTCGGAATTCCCATTGCATATACTGGAAATAAAAAACCTATCTCTCCATTTAATATTACTTTTTCATCTTTTACTGCTGATATATTCACTAAATTGTACGAACAATTTTCTTTTAAATATTTTCCTAAATATAATGTATTCCCTGTTCCTGAAAAATAATATATTGTCTTCATCTTCACTCCTATTTTCATCTCTTTTTACTTAGTATACCTTATGTAGTTATAGATAACAAGATTAGAAATAGTTCTATCTCAATCAAATTTGCTTATTACTATAATTAATGTTAAAATCTATTTTAAGAAATAGACATTTTTTCATATAAGAGGTGAAATAAATTTATGACTAATGAAATAAAAATTGCTACTTTTTTAAAAGTTGCTAAAATATTAAATGAAAATAATATCACTTGGGCTGTTGGAGCCTCTCTATTATTATACCTTAAAGGGATTACTGATAAATTTAATGATATTGATCTTATGGTAGCTGAAAATGATATTGAAAAAACTAAAAATATATTTTTATCTCTTGGAAAAGAATATGCTAAGAATCCTAATCTTCAATATAAATCTAAATGCTTTTTAGAATTTAATGTTGATGGTATAGATTTTGATATTATCAGTGGATTTGTTATAGTAAACAATAACTGCGACCACTATTTTCCACTTGAAAAAAACAGTATTGTAGAATACTTTTGTTTAGAAAATACCTCTATTCCTCTACAATCAGTAAATGACTGGCTTACTTACTATACTTTGATGAATAGAAAAGAAAAAGTGGAAATGATTAAAAACTATCTTAATAAAAACATTAAAGAATTAAAATAAAAGTACCCTTGAAGAACTTTTATCTTCAAGGGTACTTTCTTTATTTTTTATAGAAGCTAATAGGACTACTTAAATAAACTGGATTTTCTAATTTATCTACAGTTAGATATCCTGCTGGAGCATTTATTATGCTTGGAATTCTATTTACAATAGTTGCACAAGTATGTTCAACTGTTGCTGGTTTTTTTACATAAAACTCTGTATCTGGTTCACCTATAATTTTCCAATCACACATATCTCCATCTTCGGGACCATAAACTTTTCCAATACATTGAGTCTCTATTACTGGTCCTTGGAATGTTTCAGTTGTTACAACAGCACTCATTCCTATACACATTCCAACCTCTATTGTTTTATCTAAAGTTTTTGAATAGATCTCTTTTTCATGGAAGTATGGAACACATTTTTGAGTTTGACTCTTAATAGTCCATCCCATTAAATTACAAAGAGCTTCATTGGAATTCCAAACATAGCTTGGCTCTAAAGATTCTGGATGAGCTAAGCTTTTTTCAAACTCCTCTTTTGTAAATCCAGCTCCATGAGCTTTAGCTAAAGCTAAACCATAATCCTCAACATTATAACTGACAGCTCCTGTTATTTTCTTTATATCATGAACTCCACTTGCAACTAACGCTACCATATTTATCCAATAAAGGTCTTGCATTCCTGAACCAGTTATTGTACAACAGTTCTCTTTAGCTAATACATCTAATTTATTAGTTAAAGCTGATGCTGTTGTCCAAGGGTATATAGCTTCCTCACAAGTTGTTACCACATTTATTCCTCTTAACAAACATTTTTCAAACTGCTCATAACAATCCTTTATAAAGCTAAAAGTTGTTACTATTGCTATGTTTGGATCTGTTTCATCTAAAACCTTATCAGCATCATTACTTATTTTTACACCTAATTTAAATCCTAATCCAGCGTATTCACCAACATCTACTCCTTTTAAAGCTGGATTTGAGTCTATTGCACCTACAATTTCAGCACCTTTCTCATATAAATATCTCAAAATATACTTAGACATCTTGCCACAACCATACTGAACCACTCTAATTTTTTCATTTTTCATAACAACTCACCTCTTAAATTTTTGTATAAGTATATATATCCACATGTTACTATAAACATTTCACAAATCCTTTAAAATTCAATAAAAGAAAATAGACAAGGACACTCTTTTATGATACTATTCTTTAAACTTTTAAAAATAATATTTATCAAGGGGGAGTTAAATGAATAGTTTATTAAAAAATCTTGATGTATTAATGAATCGAAAATCTGTTAGAGCTTATAGCGATGATAAAATCTCTGAAGAGATTAAAAATGCAATTATTGAATCAACTTTAAGAGCTCCAACTGCTGGAAATATGATGATGTACTCTATCATTGAAGTTACAGATGAAAATTTAAAAAATAAATTAGTTGAAACTTGTGATAATCAACCTATGATTGGTAAAGCACCATATCTTTTACTATTTTTAGCAGATTTTCAAAGATGGATGGACTATTTAAAAACTTCTGGAGTAGATGAGTACAATAAAGAAAACAATATTGAGATGTACCATCCTGGTGAAGGGGATTTATTACTTGCTATTAACGATGCACTAATTGCTGCACAAACAGCTGTTACCTCTGCTGAAATGTTAGGTATTGGTAGTTGTTATATTGGAGATATTATGGAAAATTTTGAAATTCATAAGGAGATGTTTAATCTTCCAAAATATACTTTTCCAGTTACTCTTATCTGTTTTGGATATCCAACTGAGCAGCAAAAAAATCGACCTCAACCACCTAGATACCCTAAAGAAATGATTGTTTTTGAAAATAGCTATAGACATATTGAAAGCAAAGAGTTTAAAGCTATGGAGATTGAAAGAAATAAAATTTCAAAACCTAATTTTCTTCCTGGATGTCACAACGAAGCTATCCATATGTATAAAAGAAAAATAACTTCTAGCTTTATGAAAGAGATGAATAGATCTGTTAAAGCTGCTATAGATTCTTGGACTAAATAGAATTAAAAAGCCTCTTAGAACTAAATCTAAGAGGCTTTATTTTTATTTTACAGTAAACTTACCATTTAAAGATTCATATACAACAAACTGCTGCAATTTCCCATTGATTTCTAATATAAATTTATGATTTATACCAGCTACAATCTGCTTTTGATACTCTATTAATTTATAATTTTTTCCAAGTTTTTTCTCTTGAACTAATTTATTTAAAGCAATCTCTCCCATAGCATCCATTTTACTACTTCCATATGCTCCAACCATTTTAGGAGAGCTATTTGTTTCCACTTTTTTACTATTAGAACATCCCACAAGTCCTAATATTGCAACTGCTAAAATTATTTTTTTCATACTCTACCTCTTTCATATTTATTTTATTTTATTTTATTATTGCCCATCTATTAAATTCTCTGTTTTAAAGCCTAATACTTCAGCTTTTTGAATCATCTCATTGTAAATATTTAAAGGAATACTTTTCTCTCTTGATAAAAACCATAAATATTTATATGATGAGCTTGTTACTATAGCATATTTATAATCAACACTTATCCATGCTACATTATATTGAGCTCCTATTATAGGAAATGCGTTAGGGTATACTTTTAAGAAATTTGGAATATCTGTTTGTTTAGCCGTTGCATAAAATATACTTTCTTTATTTTTAGAATCTATACCTCTATTAATAACAGATATTTTCCCATTTTTTTCTAACTCATAGTTTGCTGTTACTTCTTTTAGTCCTCTTTCAAATACATGATTAAATCGTTTTATCTCATACCATTTTCCCAAATACCTGTCTATTGAAAAATCAAAATTTTTCTCTACTATAGGTGAACTTGAACAACTAAAAAATAAAATAGAACTTAATAAAATAGAGATTACCCTTAAATAAAAAAAATTATTTTTATCTCTTTTCACTAACATCTAAAACACCTCCATGTTCTAGATATACTAAATTATTTTATATTTCCTAATAAAAAATAAAAAAAGATGTATCTCTACATCTTTTAAGTTCTTTAATGGCGGGAGTGACGAGGGTCGAACTCGCGACCTCATGCGTGACAGGCATGC
>OGMJ01000346.1_pt1 | contig 30364 bp, 27 predicted proteins | sample 1573181 | NCBI WGS metagenome assembly OGMJ01 (sample SAMEA2582004, study PRJEB24529) | metagenome | biome: Human gut stool | place: China | collected 2011
CGCGGCCAAGGTCGATGACCTCGAAGCCGTAGTTCTCGAGGATGACGCGGACGATGTTCTTGCCGATGTCGTGGACATCGCCCTTGACGGTGGCGAGGAGGATGCGGCCCTTGCTGGTCCCGGCCCCGCCCCGCTTGGCGATGGCAGTCTTGATCTCTTCAAAGGCGGCCTGTGCGGCGCTGGCGGCCTGCAACAGCTGGGGCAGGAAGAGCCTGCCCTTCTCGTACTTTTCACCCACGACGTCCAGCGCCGGGATGAGGGCCTCGTCCACCAGTGTCAGGGGCTCGTTTTCGTCCAGCAGGGTGTGAGTGCGGGCGGCAGCTTCACCCTTGAGGCCCTTTTCCACCGCCTGCATCAGCGCGGCAAACGGGCCGCTGTGAGCTGCATCTGCCTCCGCCGGGGTGTTTGACGTCTGAGACGCCTGGGCCGTCTGGGCCTGCTTCAACGCGGCGCTGGCAGGGACTTTATCGGCATAGCGGGCGATGTAGGCCATGCTCTGCTTATCACGGTTGGTGAGGACGTTGTAAGAGTAGACCGCCGCCATCATCTCTTCGCTGGAAGGATTCATGATGGCGAGGTCGAGGCCCGCGTACATGGCCATGGTGAGGAAGGTGGTGTTCAGGTAGGGGCGGCAGGGCAGGCCGAAGCTGATGTTGGACACACCGAGGATGGTGCGGACGCCCAGCTCCTTCTTGCAGCGGGCCAGCGCCTCCACGGTGGCCAGAACGTCCTGCTGCTGGGCGCTGGCGGTGAGGGTCAGGCAGTCGATATAAATATCTTCCCGGGGGATGCCGTGGGCCAGCGCCGCGTCCACCACCCGCTTTGCGATCTCAAACCGGGCGTCGGCGCTGGGCTGGATGCCCCGCTCGTCGATGGCAAGGCCGACGACGGCCGCGCCGTACTTTTTGCAGAGGGGCAGGACACGCTCCAGCACTTCGGTCTCGCCGTTCACCGAGTTGACGATGGGCTTGCCGTTGTAGACCCGCAGGCCCCGCTCGAGGGCGTCTGCGTGGGAGGAATCCAGCTGCAAGGGCAGGCTGACGACACTCTGCAGAGCCTTCACCACCTGCTCCATGACGGCGGGCTCGTCCACGCCGGGCGCGCCCACGTTGACGTCCAGCACCTGCGCTCCGGCCTCGGACTGGCTGACGGCCTGCTCGAGGATGTAGTTCATGTCGCCCTCGCGCAGGGCCTGCTGGAACCGCTTTTTGCCGGTGGGGTTGATGCGCTCGCCCACCACGGTGATGCCGTCCACGGTGACGAAGTCCATCGGCGAGCAAAGCACCGAGGGCATGGCGTGGGCGGGGCGGCCCGGCTTGCAGTCGGCGAAGACGCCGTTCAGCAGCTTGATGAAATCGGGGGTGGTGCCGCAGCAACCGCCCGCCGCAAAGAGCTTCAGATCGCGGTAGGGCTTCATCTCCATGGCAAAGAGCTGGGGCGTGATGTCGTAGCCGCTGCCGTCGGCGCGGGGCAGGCCCGCATTCGGCTTGACAAAGACCGGGAAATCGCCGGGCAGGGCCTCGGCCAGCCGCTTCGCCATGGGGAAAATTTCTTTCGGGCCGAGGGAGCAGTTGATGCCCACAGCGTTGGCCCCGAGGCCCCGGGCCGTGACGGCGAAGCTCTCGACGGTGCAGCCGGTGAAGGTGCGCCCGCCTGCCTCAAAGCTCATGCTGGCGAGGATGGGCAGGTCACAGTTCTCTTTCGCGGCCAGCAGAGCGGCTTTCAGCTCGTAGAGGTCGGTGAAGGTCTCAAAGAAGACGAGGTCGGCCCCGGCGGCGACACCCGCCCGGACGATGCGGCCATACTCGGCCACGGCGTCTTCAAAGGCCAGCGTGCCGTTGGGCTCCAGCAGTTCGCCCAGCGGGCCGACGTCCAGCGCGGCCAGTGCGCCGTAGGGGGCGCAGGCCCGCTTGCAGTTGGCAATGCCCGCCGCAATGATCTCTTCCAGCGTGTATTCGCTGCCCGCCAGCTTATGGGCCGACGCGCCGAAGGTGTTGGCATTGATGATGCGGCTGCCTGCGGCGGCGTACCGGCTGTGGATGCTCTCGATGAGCTGCGGGTCGGTGATGTTCAGTTCCTCAGGCCGTGCGCCGAGCTTCAGGCCCGCCGCCTGCAGCATGGTCCCCATGCCGCCGTCGAGAAGGATGGTATTCGGCTGGGTAAACAGTTCATTCGCTTGCACAGGTCTTTCCCCTCTTTCTATATTCGCACCGCGTGTTCAGCACGCAGTGTCCGCACCCGGCAAGGCGTCCTTTCACCGGATGGTCGCTCAGGCCCAGCAGAGCGGTCACGCTCTTGCGGGGCGTCATCAGGTCATTTTCGGTCACGCAGAGCCCGGCCCGGCGGGCAGTGTCCAGTGCCGCCGCCACCAACGGCTGCACCCCGATGGGCCAGTCGCCATAGCCCGGCGAGAAACGGCCCGTGAGGTACTTGTCCTGCTCTGCGGCCCACTGCCGCAGCTCGGCCTCGGCGGCGTCCGCAGCCTGTTCGGCCAGCACAGAGCCGATGGCGTCCGACGCCACACCGGCGGCGATGTCGCCCACACCGGCCCGGCGTATCTGTCCGTCCACGCCGGGACCGACTGTCACGGCCAGAAGCAGGGCCTCACTGCACCCTTCCAGATGCCGGAAGATGTCCTCCCCCTTCAAAATACCGGCTTGCGTGAGGCTCTCCACGTCGGCCTCGAGCCAGACGGCCCGGGGCGTGGCGGCGGCGAGAAGGGGCGTAGCGCACTTTTCCAGAAGGGTGAGGGTAGCGCTGTCAGCCTCGCCCCGCGCGCCGAAATACCGCGCGGCCTGCCGGATGTCAATGGACTCCGGCTTTGCTAAATTCAGGGGTCTGCTGGGGCCGATGGGCATTTTCAGCCGCCTCCTTCTTTTGAATAAAGTATGATAAGTATACCGCACAAGTAGGCTAAAATCAACACAAAAGCCCCTCCCTCAGCATTTTTGCCGTGGGAGGGGCCTATGATATGATCTTTCCTTTCAGCCTCCCCTTGATAGGAACAACAACGACGACCGCCGCCAGTGGCGGAAACAGGGAGTCGCTGTTGGGGCCGCGGCCAGCAAGACGCAAGCAAAGCGCTGCGGATGCTGGGTGCCGCAACCCGGGCAGTGGCACGGCGTCAGCCGTGACGGAGAGGTTTATCAGCGGATGTCCCTGACCGACACCGCCTGTTACTTCAAAAACTTGTGGACAGCGCGGGCGACGATGCCGCCCAGGATGCCGGAGACAAGGAACTCGGCCACGCCCTGCACGCCGACCAGCAGGACGACGAACATCAGGGGGTTGGCTGCGCCCTTGACGGACACGAGGTTCTGGACGTAATCGCAGCCGTAGAAGGCCAGCACGATGTAGCCCATGAAGAACAGGGTGTTGAGGGCCGGGGCGCACATGGCGCTGACAAGGTAGCTCCAGGTGCCGGGCTTATCGAAATTCTTGACAGCGTTGAAGATAAGGCCGACGCACACGCCCATCAGCACACGCATACCCACACAGAGGATGAAGGTGTTGACGGGGCTGACCTGGAACAGCGCACCGGTCATGGCGGAAGCGCCGGTGACGGCGTCATAGAAGCTCACGGCACCGAACACGCCGCCGAGGATAGCGCCTGCAGCGGGACCCATGGTGATGGCACCCACGGCGATCGGCAGGGTCAAAAAGCTCATGTAAAGCGGGCCTACAGGGACACTGCCCAGGCCGACGGCCTTCATGACCAGCTCAATGGCGACCAGCAGTGCCAGCCGGGTGAGGGTGCGAATGTCATTCTTTTTCATAATTCAGTTTTCCTCCTTGCTGCCGTTCCGCCCTAAATTGTCGGATACGGCGCAAACCTGCCCGTGAAATACACGGGGTCTTTTGTAGAATACGGTCTGAAATATACGGGATGTTTTGTCAGGGAACTCCCGGGGATAGCATTATAAATCAGTAGTGAAGCGGATGCCCGCATCGCGGCGGGCCGTTTCCAGCACACGGCTGACGGCCACCGAGGTGTCCAGCATCCGGCTGCAAAGCTCCATATCCTCGCTCTCGATGGCACGGGCAAAGGCGTGGAACTCCGCCGCCTGCCGGGGACGGCCTGCGCTGAGGTTGAAGTGCTCTTCCTTGCCCTTATAGGGGTGGAAGGTGACGCCGCCGCAGAAGTTGGCGGTGGATTTCTGGAGCAGATACCCCTTGGTACCCTGAATGATGTACCGGGCCGGGGAACTGCTGTCCTTGGCATTGATGCTCACGGCCTTGAAGCTGCGATACTCCATCGTCAGCACGCCGCTGGTGTCGATGCCCCGGGTGATGTTGGCCGCATAGTGGACCTTGTTGGGCGAGCCGAAGAGACCCACCACATAGCTGACATTGTAGACGCCCAGGTCCATCAGCGCGCCGCCGGCGCAGGCCGGGTCAAAGGACGGCCAGACCTTGCCGGCGCAGAAATCATGATACCGGCTGGAATACTGGCTGAAATTGCACTGCACCATCGTGACGGCGCCCACCTTGGGCAGCACCTCACGGATCTTGGCGTAGTTGTCCTGATACTGCGTGGTGACAGCCTCGAAGAGGAAGAGCTTTTTGCTCCGGGCCAGCTCGGCCAGCTCTTCGGCCAGCGCCGCCGTGGGGGCCATCGGCTTTTCGACGATGACGTGGCGGCCCGCTTCCAGAGCGGCACGGGTATATTTTACGTGCAGGATATTCGGTACGGCGATATACACAACGTCCACCCAGCTCAGCAGTTCGTCGTAGCTGGTGGTGTGGCGCGGCACACCATACTGGTCGCAGAGGGCCTGTGCTGCACCGGCGCTCCGCTCCGTGCTGCAAAGCGCCTCGACCTTGAAGGGACTTTCCGGCCCGGTGAGCCAGGGCAGGAACTCCCGGACGATCATGCCTGCGCCGAGAATGCCTAATTTCATCATAAGGTCTCTCCTTTCAGGGCTCAGCCCGCTTTGGCCTCATCGTCCCGGCGGGGACGGCGGTTATTGTGGCTGCGGCGGCGGGGGCTGCTGCCGTTGTTGTAAGGGCGTCTGCCTGCCGGGCGGGGACGGCGGCGCTCACCGTCGCTGCGCGGCTCGTGGTGACGCTCATGCTGCGGCGCATTGAGCTGGTAAAGGAGAGCCAGTCCCTTCAGCAGCAGCTCGGGGTCATAGGTAAGCGGGTGACGGCAGAGCGGGATGACATACTTTGCCAGACCGCCTGTGACCACCAGCGTGGCCGGACGGCCCAGCTCTTCCTCGATGCGCTGCGTGATGCCGTCCAGCAGGACAGCCGTCCCCAGCACAGAGCCGGAGAGCATACATTTCTCGGTATCGACGCCGATCGCGCTTTTGGGCGAAGAAAGATGTACCTGCGGCAGCTGGGCGCACCGCTCCCCCAGCGCCCGCAGACCAGTGGAAAGTCCGGGGCAGATGACGCCGCCCCGGAAGACCTTATTCTCATCTACCACGTTGAACGTGGTGGCGGTGCCGAGGTCTACCGTGACCACCGGCAGGGGGAAATTCGCCGCCGCGTAGGCCGCATCCACAAGGCGGTCTTTGCCGACGGCGTGGGGGTCAGGCACCCCCATCGTGAGGCCGGTGCGGATGTCGGGCGAGACGATGACCGGCTTTTTGCCGGTGTAGTGGCGGGCGCACTCGGCCAGCGCCCCCGTGATCTGGGGGACGACGCTGGTGAGGACAGCGCCCTCAAAGCGGATGGGCTTTTCCGGGTGTCTCCGATGAGAGAACACTTTTTCCATCTCGGCACGGTACTCCGCCGCTGTGCGGGTGCGCACCGTGTCCATGTGGGCCACAAAGCATACACGTCCGTCCCGGATGCCCCCGAGGGCGACGGTGGTGTTGCCTATGTCAATGGCTAAAATCATAATTCAGTTCCTCGCAGGGTCGAACCTCTCCGCAAAAGGCTCCCCCCTCTGGGGGAGCTGGCGCGAAGCGCCTGAGAGGGCAAGGCCAGTACGACAGAACTCATACCCAGCGATAAGCAGCCTCTTTGTCAGAGCGATGCTGTCGCCGTGTCTGCGGTTTCCTGTCAGCGTCCTTGCCCTCTCCGTCACCTTCGGTGACACCTCTCCCAAAGGGAGAGGCTTGTGTGCGCCAGCGCTGACAGAGAGCTTTTTTGTATAAGTCAAGCTGTATTTTACCGCATTTTGGGCCAAGATACAACCCCAATCAAAGATTTTGTTGTGCTCCGGGCCGTTTTGCATTATACTGTAGTTATATTATCCCTATTTATAGGAGGTATTTGGGATGGATCTGAAGGGAAAATGCGTCCTTCTGGGCGTCAGCGGCGGCATTGCCGCCTATAAAATGGCCAATGTGGCCAGCGCACTGCGCAAGCTGGGGGCCGACGTGGAGGTCATCATGACCAAAAACGCCACCCAGTTCATCACCCCTATCACGTTCGAGACCCTGACGGGCCACAAGTGCATGGTGGACACCTTCGACCGGGATTTCAAGTTCGAAGTCACCCATATCTCGCTGGCAAAGAAGGCCGACGTCATCCTCGTGGCCCCGGCCACCGCCAATGTCATCGCCAAGATGGCCCACGGCATCGCCGACGATATGCTCACCACCGTCGTTCTCGCGGCCAAGTGTCCTAAACTCGTCTCCCCTGCCATGAACACCGGGATGCTGGAGAACCCCATCACCCAGGACAACATCGCCACACTGGAAAAGTACGGCTTCACGGTCATCCCCTCTGAGAGCGGCGTACTGGCCTGCAAGGACGTGGGCAGCGGACGCCTGCCGAAAGAGGATGTCCTGCTGGACTACATCTTCCGCGCCATCGCAAAGCCGAAGGACCTCGCCGGTCTGCGCATTGCCGTCACGGCCGGCCCCACCCAGGAGCCGCTGGACCCTGTGCGCTACCTGACCAACCACTCCACCGGCAAGATGGGCTATGCCGTGGCCCGTGCCGCCGCGATGCGGGGTGCCGAAGTCACCCTCATCCACGGCCCGACGGCCCTGCAGCCGGTGCGGTTCACCGAGGATGTCCCCATCACGACAGCCCAGCAGATGTACGAGGCCGTGACCAGCCGCTTCGACGAGATGGACGTTCTGGTCATGGCCGCTGCCGTGGCCGATTACCGCCCCGCCGCCGTGGCCGACGACAAGATCAAGAAGAAGGACGGCGACCTCTCCATCGCCGTGGAGCGGACGCCCGACATCCTCGGCACCATCGGCCCCAAAAAGAAGGGCCAGTTCCTCTGCGGCTTCTCGATGGAAACGCGGGATATGCTGGCCAACTCCTCGGCCAAGCTCGAGAAAAAGAACCTCGACATGGTGGTGGCCAACAATCTGAAGGTGGCCGGTGCCGGGTTTGGTGTGGATACCAATGTTGTCACCTTCATCACGCCGGACGGCGCCCGCGAACTGCCCCTGATGAGCAAGGATGATGTGGCGGATGCCATTCTGGATGAGATCCTGAAACGCAGAAAATAAGCTTCAAGACGCAAAAAGTGCTCTGCCGGCCGGCAGAGCACTTTTCCGTTATACAGAGATTTACTTGGTGCCGTAGATACGGTCGCCTGCGTCGCCCAGGCCGGGGACGATGTAGCCGTTCTCGTTCAGGTGGTCATCCTGTGCGCCGAGGTAGATGTCCACATCGGGATGTGCCTCGTGCAGGGCCTTGATGCCTTCCGGAGCAGCGATGAGGCCGATGAACTTGATGTGCTTTGCGCCGTGCTTCTTGATCTGGGTGATGGCGTCGATGGCGCTGCCGCCGGTAGCCAGCATCGGGTCAAGCACCAGAACGTCGCGCTCAGCGATGTCCTTCGGCAGCTTGCAGAAATACTCCACGGGCTGCAGGGTCTCCTCGTCGCGGTACAGGCCGATGAAGCCGACCTTAGCGGCGGGCAGCAGGGTCAGCATACCATCCAGCATACCCATGCCGGCGCGGAGGATCGGCACCAGAGCCAGCTTGCGGCCTGCCAGCACCTTGGTCTTTGCCATGGTGATGGGAGTCTCGATCTCCACCTCTTCCAGAGGCAGGTCACGGGTAGCCTCATAGCACAGCAGAGTGGCGATCTCGCCCACGAGGTCACGGAACTCCTTGGTGCCGGTCTGCTTGTTGCGCAGAATGCTCAGTTTGTGCTGCAGCAGCGGATGCTCAACGATCATAGGGGTCATAATACACGCTCCTTATATTGTGAATAGATATTGGAATACTAAGGTTTACCGATTCTCGATCGCCATCAGCTTTGCGATGCGCTTCTCGTGGCGGCCGCCCTCGAACTCGGTGTTGAGGAAGATGTCCACCAGCTGGCAGGCGAGGCCGGGGCCGACGACGCGGCCGCCCATGCACAGGGCGTTGGCGTCGTTGTGGCGGCGGGTATACTCGCAGCTGAAGCTGTCAGAGCAGCAGCAGGCACGGATGCCCTTGACCTTGTTTGCGGCCATGCTGATGCCCACACCGGTGCCGCAGAACAGCAGCGCCTTGCTGCACTGGCCGCTCACCACGGCGTCGCAGGCAGGCAGAGCCATGTCAGGGTAATCCACGCTGGCGGTGCTGTGGGTGCCGAAGTCGATGTACTCCAACCCCAGCTCGTCCAGATGGGCCTTAACGGCCTCTTTCAGTTCAAATCCGCCGTGGTCGGCGGCAAGTGCGATGGGTTTCGTCATTGGTGTTGATCCTTTCCCTTTGCAGTATCTTCCGGTATTTCGGTACGGGCAGCTTCTGCGGCCAGACGCTCGGCCCGCTCCCGCTCGGCCTGGCTCAGCCGGTGATAATCCGGCAGCAGAGCCTCGGGCAGGACGGCTTCGCCCCGCTGAGCCATCTGCTCTGCCACATAGGCCACCGCAGCGGCACGGCCATTGCGGAGAGCCGGCGGTACACAGAGCACGCCCGGGACATTGCCATATTTATTATAGCACAGAGCTGCGCCATCACCAACAAAAAACAGAGGCTTTTTGCAATTTTCTACAAACTCGGCCAGGTCAGCCACGGCACGGGCATCGTCGTCCATCAGACGCTCGTGGGTCTCAAGGTCGAACGCCGCGCTGTACACCTGCGCACGGCGGGCATCCAGCGCACAGAGCACGGTGCCGCAGCCGGTGTGGGCCGCAGCCAGCGCTTCCAGCGTGGACACCGGGGCGCAGAGCGTCTCCCGGGGGAAGGCCAGACCCTTCACCGCCGCCAGCCCGATGCGCAGGCCGGTAAAGCTGCCGGGGCCGGCATTGACGCCGTAGAGGTCGATGTCCTTGCAGCCCATGCCGCAGAACTTGAGACAGTTGTCGATGAGGGGCATCAGGGTCTCGCTGTGGGTCATACCCGCGTCGAGATAGCACTCGTAGAGCAGGCGGTCGTCCTGCAGAAGGGCCACGCCCACGGTCTTGCCCGCCGTATCCACGGCTAAGATGTTCATACTTCCACCCCCTCGATGGTGATGCGGCGGGTGGTGTCGTCCACCCGCTCGATGTTGATGTGGATGGGGTCTTCCAGCTCCAGCAGGTCGGCGAAGTTCTCGCTCCACTCTGCCGCCACCACAGCGCCCTCATCCAGATAGTCGTAGAACCCTGCCGCGCACAAATCGTTCTCCGTGGAGATGCGGTACAAATCAAAGTGCGCGAAGGGCCGCGGCCCGCGGTAATAGTTCACGATGGCGAAGGTCGGGCTGCTGACCGGGTCGGTGCAGCCGAGACCTCTGGCAATGCCCTCGCAGAAGGCCGTCTTGCCCGCGCCAAGCCCGCCGGTAAAGGCGATGAGCGCCCCGGGCGCAAGATGCTGCGCCACCTGCGCCCCCAGTGCCACCGTCTCCTCGCGGGAGTGGGTGATAAATTCAGACATGGGTATCCTACCTCATATACGTTTCTATAAAAAAGGGACGGCAGAGTCCTGCCGTCCTGTTCTGCCGTCCCTTAGTATAAACTATTTCTGTCAAAAGTGCAACGCTCAGGCCGCGCTTTCGAGCACATCGGCCAGCATATCTTCCGCGGCCTCCGCGCGTTCCTCGAGCGAGAAGTTTTCCGGCACATTCAGCCGGGCGTTCTCGTCACCGTAGAGCACCAGATACGCTGCTGCGGCGTGGGGACGGCGTCCCCCCTGCTCCGTGTACCAGATGATGTCGTTCTCGCCGTAGGTATCCTTCGCGTGGGCCAGCGCCCTGCCGATGGTCTGTCCCATCGCAAGATGGTTGACGGTATCCCAGAGCATACTGCGGGAGTAGACCGTGTAGACGTTGTTCACATAGCCCAGCACAGTCCGTGCGCCGCCCGCCAGCAGCGCTTCGGCCATCGACTCATCCACGCTGTTCGTGACGCCCAGGAACTCACAGGTCTCGGAGTAGATGATGGTATTGCTGAGCTGGCCCGAGCGGTACGCATTGCGGAAGAAATCTGCCGTGACGCAGTAAAGGCCGTTGAGCTTGATGATGCGGTGAGCCAGCAGGTCAAAGCCGTAGATGATGTCTTTATACAGCGTGGACGCTTCTGTCAGCAGGATGATGGGCTCGGTCCGGGTGTGCTTCCGGAACGTACCGTAGCTGTAAGTATAGTAGGCACCGTGGGCGCTCAGGATGCACAGATCGTATTTGTTCATCCGGCGCAGGTCCGACAGGGTCACCCGGGTGTTCATCGTCGTGCGCAGGCCCATGCCTTCCCAGAAGCCCTGCATATAGGAATAATACGGAAAGCGGGAGCTGTTCACCGTATTATCGAAGGCATAATAAATGGCGGCACGGCCGATCGTCTCAGGCAGAGCGTTCTCCCGGTACTGCCGGGCCTCCGCAGCCTGCCGGACATCGTCGGTCAGGGGCATCTCGGCGGTGCGGGGAGTGCGTTGAGCAATGTCCCTCGGGGCGCGCAGGCCGTTGTCTCCGGCGTCAAAGGTCATCTCGTCCAGCTCGTCGGGCAGAGTGAGCAGGATGCCGCCCAGCACGCCGCAGCGGTAGGTAAAGCTGACGATCCCGTTCTCCTCGTCGGTGCGGATGGAGTCCCGGCGCACCAGCCCCTTCCGGGCCAGCTCATCCAGCTCCGCAAGGGCCGCGGTGAGCCGTTCTTCCCGGGACATCTGCTCGTATTCGTCGCTGTCGGTCAGGGCCGTCACAGCGGCGTCTGCCTGCTGCATCTCGGCGGCATCGTCGGTGGTGAGGGTAGACTTTGCCGTATCCTGCACCTCGCCCGCTCCGTCTGCCGCCCATGCGGCGGGAGCCAGCACAGCCGTCAGCACCAGTGCCAGTGCGCAGACCGCGCACAAAATTCGATGGCGTTGTTCCTTCATGTAAAAACTGTTCCTCCAAGAACGCCGGGGACCAGCCATTTACCGCCCCGGTACGTTTCATTTTAGAGGGCATGTCGGCCTTTGTCAAGCGTTCTGCGCCGATTTTGCAAAGCTGTCACAACCGTCCATCTTGCGCGCCTCTCTCCCCTGCTGTATAATAAGGTATATTGGGGGATCATGCCCGGCTGTGAGGCAGGGTTTCGAGGAAGCTGTCTTCGTAAGCGGAGTGCATCGCTCAGAAAACGGCTTCCCAAGGATACAGAAAGGTGGTGCTTTTTTGGAAAGCATTCAGCGATATTGGAAACGGACAGACAAGATGTACCTGCTGCTCTGCCTGTTCAGCAGCGCGATGGCGGTGCTGGCGCTGTCGTCATGGGCGGCGAAGCAGGGCAGCGGCTTTGCCGTGGATGAGCTCACCGGCCAGATCACCGGCATCGGCGACTACCGCCGGGCCGTGGTGCAGGCGGGCGCAGCGGCCATCGGCATCCTGGCGGCCATCCTTCTGTCCAACATCGACTACCGCAGCCTCGTCAATGTCTGGCCCGTCCATGTGGTGCTCACATGGGGCCTCGTGCTGCCCACGCTGGTCATCCGCAACGTGACCCTCGGCCCGCTGACCATCGGCTACAACGCGGGCGACACCGACAACTATTCCTGGTACAAACTGGGCGGCTTCACCTTCCAGCCTACCGAGCTGGCAAAGATAAGCTTCATCCTCACCTTCGCCATGCATCTGAACAATGTCCGCAGCCGCCTCAACGAGCCGAAAGAGCTGGGCAAGCTGCTGCTCCATCTCTTCGTGCCGATCGGCATCATCCACATCCAGGGTGACGACGGCACGGCCATCATCTACGGCATCATCGGCTGCTGTATGCTCTTTGCCGCCGGGCTGAGCTGGAAGTATATCATCGGGGCCTTCGCTGCCCTCGCAGCGGCGGCAGCAGTGGTCTTCGCCTTCTTCAGCGACAAGATCGGCAAGGGCTATCAGTGGTACCGCATCCTTGCGGTCATCGACCCCAACAACGAGACGGGCTGGGCGCCCAGCGAGACGATCTGGAAGAACATTGTCTACCAGCAGCAGCGGGGCGAGATCGCCATCGGCTCGGGCGGCATCTTCGGCAACGGCTTCTTCGGCGGCCGCTACTACAGCGTCCCCAACGCCCACAATGACTTCATCTTCAGCTGGATCGGCAACGCGGCAGGCTTCGTGGGCTGCTGCGTGGTGCTGGGCGTGCTGCTGGCCATCATCATCAAGACCTTCGCCACCGGAGCGTGCAGCGAGGATATGCTGGGCTCCTTCATCTGCGCCGGCATCGGCGGCGCGTTCATGGCCCAGATATTCGTCAACGTCGGCATGAACCTCCGCCTCCTGCCGGTCATCGGCGTCACCCTGCCCTTCTACTCGGCGGGCGGCAGCTCGGTGCTCATGCTGTATATCTGCGTGGGGCTGGTGCTGTCGGTGTATATGCACAATACGAAAAAACTGTTTGGTTAAGTCTCTCTCAGAACAGGCGCTGTCCTTCAGCGCCTGTTTTTATTTTCCGGCCAGATCTCCAAAAGTCTTGTAACACGACAGAAGTCGTGATAGAATATTCAAGTATTTTATCTATATTCTTTTGACTTTTTCAGGAGGTCCCATGAAGCATCATTCTCTCTCCAAAGTCCTCAAGCGCCTCGCCTGCGTGCTGGCGGCGCTGGTCATCGCACTGGCCGTTGCTGTGTTCGCCCTCTGGCACAACGAGCTGGCCACCCTCTCGTCCCTCAAAAAGCTCTCCGACCGCGACGAAGCCCACCGCGACGGTGCTGTCTACCAGCTCAACGTCTCGGGCGGCTACTACTTCGACGATTTCCTGGCCCAGGGCGGTGCATCCACTGACTCTGAGCTCATCTCCTTCATCACCCAGAGCATCACCAAGGGCATCATCCCCATGAACATCAAGACCAGCACCATCGCCTGCTCGGCCTTTACCGCAGACACCCAGAGCGGCGACCGGGTCTTTGGCCGCAACTACGACTTCTCGGCCACCAACACCGCCATCGTCTACACGAACCCCGGTAAGGGTCGTCATGCCTCCTACTCCACCATCGACCTGAGCTTCCTCGGCCTCGACAAGGACAAGGACGTAGAGAGCCTCGGACAGAAGATCCTGACCCTCGCGGCCCCCTATGTGCCGCTGGACGGCGTCAACGACGCCGGTGTGGCCTGCGGCATCTTCATGTCCTATCAGGGCGAGGGCAAAGGCACCCCCACCGACACCCAGACCGACAAGCCCGACCTCACCTCCACCACCCTGCTCCGGCTCATCCTCGACTACGCCGACTCGGTGGAGGACGCTGTGGCGCTGGCTGAGCAGTACGACCTTCACGACTCGGCAAGCAGCTGCTTCCACTACATGGTGGCCGACTCCACCGGCCGCAGCGCCGTCCTCGAGTGGGTGGGTGCTGATGCCGACCACGACGCCGACGGCTCTCAGCGTCAGCTGAACGTCCTCTGGAACGACACCGACGCTCTCTCCGATTCCTCCGACTGGCAGGTGGTGACCAACTTCATCAAGACCCCCGGCTACTACGACGGCACTACCGTCGAGATGAAGGGCCTCGACCGCTACGAGCACCTTGCGGCTGCCCTTCGCCAGACCAACGGCGTCGTGGCTGACAAGAACGCCGCCATGGACCTGCTGGCCTCGGTGGGCCGCCGCACCTGGAACAACGACGACTCCAACAGCAACACCGTCCACAGCGTGGTCTACGATCTGACCGATCCGTCTGTTCTCTGGGTAGGCAATGAGCACTACGGCGAGGATGGGTATACATTTGAATTTCAGCTTGCTTCGTAAATCTATATAAAGGGCCTGGCGGTGTGAGCCCTCTGTTTCATCCTGTGCCCCCTCCCGGTGTTCTCCGAGAGGGGGCTTTTTTTCCAACTTCCGGCGTATAACCCCGTCAAATTCCCCTGGTTTTATCCGATTTTTTAGATAAAACGATGATTTTCTGAAAGCCTCTTGACATCATGTTAGGGGGGGGGGGTATAATAGCTTGAACCTCCGTACTTAGGCGGGGGAAATATTTTGTTCAACACCGGATAAGGAGGTTTTTTGTATGAAATCCGCCAAAAAAATTCTCGCCCTCATCCTTGCAGGCGTCATGGCTCTGGCCCTGCTCACCGGATGCGGCAAGTCAACATCTCTGAACCGTACTATGGCTGAAGGTATAGCAGATTACTTCAAGTCGTCATGCGTTCAAGTGGGAAATAAAAATAATATCTCCCTCAGCTACCAGGTTCCCGAGCTCAACCGTGATATCGCCCCCCTGTTTGATGAAAACTGGATCACCCATGATGACAGCTCGGGGAGTGATTCCCTTGCAAGCGGCCCCGTGGTCAACGGTGAGACCATCGGAGAGACTCTGATGAACATCCTGAGCCCCTACCTGGACTCCGGCAATCCTGCTTCTGTTGTCACCTTCCGTGCGGCGGATGTCACGGATGTCAAAACCCCGTTCATGGAAACCTCAAATTTGACCCAGTCGACGATAGCTTGCAGCATCTTTGGTACCAATAGTAGCACGTTTAATCCCGCCTCTGTCACCAGCCTGAAAATCGCAGTCACTCACAAAACCGTCAATGGCCGCACCTATGCCCTTGCTGTGATCATTATGGAGTAATAAACCTCTCCCTGCCCCGGAGCCCTGCGGCCCGGGGCTTTTTTGCGCCCCGGCCAGAACAAAAAAGCATCCCCTGCAGCCTTTCCGGCCATTGCCCGGCCGGGCCCTGCAGGGGATGCTTTTTGTTGCAGAAAATACGCCTTACTTCAGCACTGCGCCGAGGTTTGCGCTGGTGACCATGCGGGCGTAGCGGCTCAGCCAGCCGGTCTTGATGTTGGGCTCGGGAGCGACATACTTTGCCTTGCGCTGGGCCAGCACCTCGTCCGAAACTTCCAGCGTGATGCTGGCGTTGGGGATGTCGATGTGGATGGTATCGCCTTCCTCAACAAGGCCGATGGGGCCGCCGGAAGCAGCCTCCGGGCTGACGTGGCCAATGGCAGCGCCGCGGGAAGCGCCGGAGAAGCGGCCATCGGTGATGAGGGCCACGGTCTTGTCCAGCTTCATGCCGGCCAGAGCGGAGGTGGGGTTGAGCATCTCACGCATACCGGGGCCGCCCTTGGGGCCTTCGTAGCGGATGACCACCACGTCGCCCGGGACGATCTTGCCCGCATAGATGGCGGCGATGGCCGTTTCCTCGCTGTTGAAGACGCGGGCCGGGCCGGAGTGCTCCTGCATCTCGGGGGCCACGGCGCTGCGCTTGACGACGCAGCCATCGGGGGCGATGTTGCCCCACAAGATCTGCAGGCCGCCGGTCTGAGAATAGGGATCATCGATGGGACGGATGGCCTTGTCGTTCAGGATGTGAGCGCCCTTGATGTTCTCGCCGAGGGTCTTGCCGGTGACGGTGGGGACATCCAGGTCCAGCAGGCCCTTCTTGGCCAGCTCTGCCTGCACGGCGGGGATGCCGCCGGCGGCGTAGAGGTCGGGCATGTGGGTGGGGCCTGCGGGGGCCAGATGGCAGAGGTTCGGGGTCCTGGCGCTGATCTCATTGAAAAGCTTCAGGTCGATGGGCACACCGGCCTCGTAGGCGATGGCCAGCAGGTGGAGAACGGTGTTGGTGGAGCAGCCCAGCGCCATATCGCAGGTCAGCGCATTGCGGATGGAGCGCTGGTTGATGATCTGGCGGGCGGTGATGCCCTTCTTCACCATATCCATGACGGCCATACCGGCGTGCTTCGCCAGCTGCAGCCGCTTGGAGTAGACGGCGGGGATGGTGCCGTTGCCGGGCAGTGCGATGCCGATGGCCTCGCACAGGCAGTTCATGCTGTTGGCGGTGTACATGCCGGAGCAGCTGCCGCAGCTGGGGCAGCAGTTGCAGGTGCAGTCTTCCAGCTGCTCGTCGGTGATCATGCCAGCCTTATAGGCACCCACGGCCTCGAACATCTTGGAAAGGCTGACTTCCTCGCCGCCGTAGGTGCCGGCCAGCATGGGGCCGCCGGAGCAGACCACGGCAGGCACATCCATGCGGACAGCGGCCATGACCATGCCGGGAACGATCTTATCGCAGTTGGGCACCAGCACCAGACCGTCCAGCTGATGAGCCATCAGCATGGTCTCCACGCTGTCGCAGATGAGCTCGCGGGAGGCCAGGCTGTACTTCATGCCCACATGGCCCATGGCGATGCCGTCGCAGACGCCGATGGCCGGGATGAGGATGGGGGTGCCGCCTGCCATCTGGACGCCTGCCTTGACGGCGTCGGCGATCTTATCCAGATTCATGTGGCCGGGGACGATCTCACTGTAGGCGCTCACCACACCGATGAGGGGGCGGTCCAGCTCTTCCGGGGTGTAGCCCAGGGCGTAAAACAGGCTTCGGTTGGGCGCGCGCTCCGAGCCTTTGGTCACATTGTCACTTCTCATATTATACCCTCTCAGGCATCGCCTGCTGGCGCTGCCAGCTCCCCCAGAGGGGGAGCCATTGGCAGGCCGGGCAGGCTTTTGCCTCTATCACAAAATGCCGGGCTCCGCTCTCATTCTTCAGCGACATCAAACTCCATTCGCTCCTGATAAAAGAGCAAGTATCTATGCAGCTGAGTGCGAGAACAGCGCCCGGCGCTTTACATCCAAATAAACTCAAATCGTCCAGCGTGGGCTTTACCGACACGCCAGTGGCTCTCCCCTTGGGAGAGCTGTCGCGTCAGCGACTGAGAGGGCTTACTTCTTCAGCCAGCTCATCATGCTGCGCAGCTCTGCGCCCACCTTCTCGATGGGGTGCTCGGCCTCCATGCGGCGCTGAGCGAGGAAGTGGACCTTGCGGCCGCCGTTGGGGCTCATCTCGGTCAGGAACTCGGAAGCGAAGGTGCCGTCCTGGATCTCGGTCAGGACCTTCTTCATCTCCTTGCGGGTCTCAGCGGTGATGAGGCGCTTTCCGGTGCGGTAGTCGCCGTACTCAGCGGTGTTGGAGATGGAGTAACGCATCTTGGAGAAGCCGCCCTCGTTGATGAGGTCAACGATGAGCTTCATCTCGTGGCAGGTCTCGAAGTAGGCCATCTCGGGCTCGTAGCCAGCCTCGACCAGAGTATCGAAACCAGCGTGGATGAGCTCGCAGACGCCGCCGCACAGGACAGCCTGCTCGCCGAACAGGTCGGTCTCGGTCTCCTCCTTGAAGGTGGTCTCGAGGATGCCGGCACGGCCGGCACCGATGCCGGAAGCGTATGCCAGAGCGATGTCCTTCGCCTTGCCGGTGAAGTCCTGCTCGACACAGATCAGAGAGGGGCAGCCCTCGCCCTCGGTGTACAGGCGGCGGACGATGTGGCCGGGACCCTTGGGAGCGATCATGATGACATCAACATTCTTGGGAGCGGTGATGGTCTTGAAGTGGATGTTGAAGCCGTGTGCGAAAGCCAGAGCCTTGCCCTCGGTCATGTAGGGAGCGACCTGCTTGTTGTAGATGTCAGCGCACAGCTCATCGGGGACCAGCATCATGACGACGTCGCCGGCCTTGGCAGCCTCCTCGACCTCCATGACCTTGAAGTTGGGATGAGTTGCAGCGAACTCAGAGGCCTTTTCCCAGTGAGCAGAACCCTTGCGCAGGCCGACGACGACATTGACGCCGCTCTCAGCGAGGTTCTCGGAATGTGCGTGGCCCTGGCTTCCGAAGCCGATGACAGCGACGGTCTTGCCGTCCAGCACGCCGAGGTTGCAGTCGGAATCGTAGTATTTCTTGATCGCCATGGTAGTTGTTCTCCTTTTGTTTTTTACTTATTTCAGTATAAGAATGAATGATAAGCATCGTATATTTTTCGCTCACCGGGGAGCGGAAAAGCAACTTAGCGGCACCGTGTGCCGGGCAGCGGGAACTGTGCCTCTCTTACCTCCTGCGCGGGCTTCTGTATATGCTGATGCATCCCGCCGCGCTCGAGGGCGGTGACGCCGGTGCGGCACTGCTCCAGGATCCGATAGTCCGCCATGAGCTTCAAGAAGGCGTCGATTTTTTCGGGACGGCCCGTCAGCTCAAAGACCATGCTGTCGGGCGACAGGTCGATGATCTTTGCCTTGTAGATACCGGCGATCTCCCGCAGCTCTGCGCGGTTGGCGACATTTGCCATCACCTTGAGCAGGAGCAGCTCCCGCTCGAGAGCGGTGGACTCGTTGAGTACGAAGACCTGACGGGTGACTTCCAGACGCTCGGTCTGAAGGATGAGCTGCTGGAGCTCCTTTTCGGTACCCGAGACGGAAACGGTGATGCGGCTGACGGTGGGGTCGTTGGTGGCCGAAACGGTCAGGCTGTCGATATTGAAGCCTCTGCGGCAGAACAGGTTGGACACCCGGGCCAGAACGCCGCTCTGGTTGTCCACCAGCAGGCTGATGACCCTGCGCTGATTGGATTCCATGTCGCTGTGTCCTCCTTATTTCATGATGATGTCATTGATGTCGCCGCCGCCGGGAATCATGGGCAGGACCTTTTCGTCCTTGTCGATCATGCACTCGATCCAGGTGGGGCCTTTCTGCTTCAGCGCGTCGGCGAATGCCTCCTGGAACTGGGCAAGGTTCTCACAGTGGTAGCCCTTGAGGCCGAAGCCCTCGGCCAGCTTGACGAAGTTGGTCTTGCGGTGGGGGTCGGTCTGGGAGAAGCGCTTGCCATAGAAAGCGGTCTGCCACTGGCGCACCATGCCAAGCACCTGATTGTTGAAGATGACCGTGATGATGGGCAGCTCGTAGCTGACAGCAGTGCAGGCTTCGTTGAGGTTCATGTGGAAGGAGCCGTCGCCGGTGAACATGACCACCCGCTGGTCGCGGCCCAGCGCCATCTGTGCGCCGATGGCTGCGCCGTAGCCGAAGCCCATGGTGCCGAGGCCGCCGCTGGTGATGAAGCCGCGGCTCTTGGTGTGGCGGATGTACTGTGCCGCCCACATCTGGTGCTGGCCCACATCGGTGACGTAGACCGCCTCGGGGCCGCACTGGTTGCAGACCTCGCCGATGACCTGATGGGGCATCAGGCGGGAGGCGTCGGATACCGGGTGGTAATCCTGTGCCTGCCACTCGTGGATCATCTTTATCCAGTCGGGATGCTTTTTCTCCTCGATCATCGGGAGCATGGCGTTCAGCACATAGGCGGCGTCGCCCACGATGGCAAGGTCAACATCCACGTTTTTGCCCAGCTCGCTGGCGTCGATGTCGATCTGGATGATGGTCGCATTCTTGGCGAAGGTCTTGGGGTTCAGGGCCACGCGGTCGGAGAAGCGGGCACCCACCGCGATAAGGACATCACAGTCGGCCACCGCCCGGTTCGAGGTGTAGCAGCCGTGCATCCCCACCATGCCGATGTTCATCGGGTCGCCGTAAGGCACGACGCCTGCGGCCATCAGGGTATAGGTGGCCGGGATCTCAGCCTTTTTCAGAAGGTCACGCAGGGGCTGGCAGCTGGCCGCCGAGCGGACGCCGCCGCCGAAGTAGACCAGCGGGCGCTGTGCGCCGTTGATGATCTCTTCCGCCCACTTGACCTGCTCTTCGTTGAAGGTGGTCACGGTGCGGATGGGCTCCGGCTTTTTCGGGGTGAACTCACACACCGCAGCGGTGACATCCTTCGGGATGTCCACCAGCACCGGGCCTTTGCGGCCGCTCTGGGCGATGCGGAACGCCGCACGCATGGTGTCGGCCAGGTCTTCGACCCGGCGCACCGTAAAGTTGTGCTTGGTGATGGGCATCGTGATGCCCTCGATGTAGGCTTCCTGGAAGCCGTCCTTGCCCAGGCCCTCCGTGGTCACGTTGCCGGTGAAGGCCACCATCGGCACAGAGTCCATATAGGCGGTGGCGATGCCGGTGACGAGGTTCGTTGCGCCCGGGCCGCTGGTGGCCAGCACCACGCCGGTGCGGCCCGTTGCACGGGCGTAGCCGTCCGCCGCGTGGGATGCGCCCTGCTCGTGAGCAGTCAGCACATGGGTGATGCGGTCGGCGTTTTTGTACAGCTCGTCGTAGAGGTTCAGCACTGCGCCGCCGGGGTAGCCGAAGAGGGTGTCCACCCCCTGCTCACAGAGCACCTCCACAAAGATTTGAGAACCGTTCAACTGCATGGTGAGTTTCTCCTGTTTCCGTTTCCAATTTCCACTTTATACACTTTTTTCCCAACACTCTCAGAAGCAGTACCTGATACCTGATAAACAAAAGGTCTCTGTCTCCTTATCCAAGAGACAAAGACCTGGAATCAATCCAAAACTCTCTGCGGTACCACTCTCGTTGACGCTTTCCGCGCCCTCTCACGGGCTTCCAACAAAGCCCTGCGCTCTAACGGCCGCCACCGGCGCTGCTTAGCAGACGTCCCATATATCGTCCTTCAGCAGGCTGCTCCGGGAGGATTCCGCGCCGGGCCGCCTGCTGCCTTGCATCGTCCGGCAGCTCTCTGAAAAGCGGGTATCCTGCGTTACTTTTTCCCATCTGTGCATTTGTTGGGTCAATTATACTATAAATCGGGCCGTTGTCAATCGACGATTTGTAACGTGAATCATGGCAAACATGAAGATAATTAAACACCATCTTGCGCAGGGCCTTACATCGCTGTATACTTTGGGAGTACGCGCTTAATATTTAACCTCTCCGTCACGCCTGACGGCGTGCCACCTCCCCTATCGAGGGGAGGCCTTGGCATAGCGGAAAACTTCATCTCTTCGCCAGAGGCTCCCCTACAAGGGGAGCTGGCTGCGAAGCAGACTGAGAGGTTGTACGAAGACAGGCCTGCCCATGAACCGCAGGCGTGACGGAGAGGTTTTCCAAAAAAGAGTATAAAGGAACAAGATTATGAACCTCACAGAATGGAACGCCCGGCTCCACGGGCTGGTCATCTTCCGCGCCCTGCTGGACGATGACGTCATTGCAAAATTTGTTGACCTCACCGACCGGATGGCCGCTGCCCCCCAGAGCACGGGAGCCGTGTGCGACGCTGCCGCTTCCTTCGAAGCAGCCCTCTTCGAGCACACCACCAATTTCGGCGAATACCTTTCCGCTGCCGTTCTTGAAGCCGAGACGGTCTGTGTCCGGCAGGCGGCTGTCAGCGAAGTGCCGCCCGTCTTGCAGACTGCACTGGACAATGAGCTGGACTTCCTGCGGCAGCTGTGCAGCCTGACGCTGGACGAGCTTCTGGACGCCGCCGGTGCCGCCGACAAGCTGCCTTTCCTGCCCCGGTGGGAGACGAAGGCCATCGACCTCCACGCCGCCTACGCCCAGCGGATGAGCGAGGTGGGCAAAAAGGGCTACGGAATGTTCGCCAAGCACCACGTCTTCACGGTCGAGAACGGCCAGCTGGTGCCGGTGCGCTACCCCGACCCCCAGCGCCTCGACGAGCTGCCAGGCTACGAGCAGGAGCGGGAGAAGGTCATCGCCAACACCCGCGCCCTGCTGGCCGGGATGCCCGCCAATAATGTTCTGCTCTACGGCGACGCCGGTACGGGCAAATCCAGCACCGTCAAGGCCATCGCCAACGAGTTCGCCGCCGACGGCCTGCGCCTCGTGGAAGTCAAGAAGAACCAGCTCTATCAGATCCCCGATCTGATGGACAAGCTGGCGGCGAACCCACTGAAGTTCATCCTCTTCATCGACGATTTGAGCTTCACGGCCAACGACGACAACTTTGCGGCCCTGAAAGCCATCCTCGAGGGCAGCGTGGGCGGCAGAGCCCGGAACATCGCCGTTTACGCTACCTCCAACCGCCGCCACCTCATCAAGGAGACCCTCTCCGACCGCACCGGCGACGACATCCACGAGGCCGACACCCGTCAGGAGCTGATGAGCCTTTCGGCCCGGTTCGGCCTCACCGTCACCTTCCAGCGGCCTGAGAAAGCCCGGTTCGAGGTCATCCTCACCGAGCTGGCCAAACAGCACGGCATCGAGATGCCCCACGACGAGCTGCTGACCAAGGCCGAAGCCTTCGCCATCCGTGCCGGAGGCCGCAGCCCCCGCGTCGCCAAGCAGTTCATTGAGCAGTGCGCCGCAGGAGTGCAGAAGTAAATAATAGGAACGATTCAAATCTTCGAGAGTTCCCTCATGGAATCCCTCTGGAGGCATTCTCTTCGGATGCCCCGGACCACAGCGCCGGGATCCTGCAAAAAATGCGAGATCTCATACCGCGCAAAAGTGCGGCCTTCGTCTGAAACGAAAATTTTCCCCTCCGCAAAGCTTACAGTGAAGCCCCGGAATTCAAATGCAAGACCGTTGTCCGGTTCGTTGATGGTGTCGCCCCAGACGGCCCGCTTCAGGGCCGAACAAAGGCGGTATTCCTCTTCCGTGCGGAGCCAGAGTTCCGGCGTCTGGACACTGTGCTCCAGCAGGAACAGGTTGGTAAAATCCCTTACAAAGCCCGTTTCTTTGGCCTCGATGGGCCGGTTCAGCTGCCTCCATTCCCGGATGTCGAAGCGGTAATAAAGGTTTCCTTCCGTCCCTCTCCGGGGGCTGACCTCTGTGATCGCGCTCCGGCGGACGGCGCTGCATTTCGTGACTTCGCCGTAGTACCGGACACCTGCCTGTGCGCCGAACACATACTGCGACTGGTAAAGGGCCACATAGCGGACAGGAAGATCACTGTCCTGCAGGCGCTCTGCCGGGATGTAATAAAAGCAGTCCTTCCGGCAAATATCCAGCTGCTGCAGGCTGCGCATGGTGCCGACGAGTACATCCCGCACGGCCCAGTCTACTGCTTTCAGCTTCGCTTCCAGTTTCTCCATCTCGCCCGCCCCCTGCTGTGCTTTATTTTATTGTACCGTCTTTTCTGCCGGGAGGCAAGATGCAGATAAACAAAAAAATCCGTTGTCATCTGACAACGGATTTTTGAGTGGAGAATTAGGGACTCGAACCCCAGACCCCCTGCGTGTGATGCATGATGACTTTTCGATTTTTTTGGCGATGAATCGTTAAATAAAAGGAATTTGCTACAGATCTGCTACAAACGGCAGTATGAAGAGCTAAATAATTCTATAAGCCTGTTTTGGACTTTTGTTTTCTACCGTATGTTTTCCTTTATGAAATCCCATCTTTTCCTATTCTGTATTTCCCTTTTGGTGCTCCTGGCTTTTTCTCTTCTTCTGTTCTTTCGGATTTTGGTGCCAAATCAATGATAGATAGTAAATACCAGCACACAGTAACCGTGCTTATCAGATAGGCTCCGATAATCCATACATAGCTGTAAAAAACGATTGCCGGAATCACTTTATCTTCCGTATTAGTTCCTATTAAAACGCTTACTATAATCAAGGCAAGCCCAACCAGCAAATTTTCTTTATAGCGATATTGTAATTCCTTACTCGCTCTCGTTGAATTTATTTTTTTCATTAGAGGTGTATTGCTTAATCCAATCAAAATCGATACTGATGTCAAAATAAATCCAGAACAGGTTGTCGTACTTGTTATCATTGCATTTAATAAAAATTCAAGCCTCTCAATTCTCATATTTCCCCAATGATAAATCAGCCCAAGCACTATTGGAGGAAGAAACGCTACTAAAAAATGTTCGATTCCTATTCTTAAAATCGGAAGGATTTCCATCTTTTTCCGCATTATTTCATCCCCTTTCTGCACTCACGCCATTTATCAATTTTCCAGAATTTTACTTTTTAATGCAAAATACAGCCTTTCATGTGTAATTGGGTTTGCCATCGAATAACTAAAAGGTACTGTGTATTTTGCCGCATTGCTCAGTAAATCTATGGTTTCAACTTCTTTGTCATCTTCATCTTCAATCACCACGTTCAACTTGTCGATGCCAGAATAATCATACGCTTCTTTTACAAACGCAATTGCTTGTTCAGCATCCAAAGTTGCATGCTTCCCCCTTCCAACTTTAATTTCCACATTGCAATACTGTCCTCCAACCTTTTTCATTGGCGTTAAAATATCTCTTAACGTTGATTGGGTAGATAACTCCTCCAGCGGATTGGTTTCAGCGACCATTATAACTTTTCTGTATCGCACGTCTGAAGTCATCCGCAAAAGACCTGTTCCTGTCTCCTTGACAGCTAATATAACTATTGTACCCTCAGGTGAAAGTTCGCTCAAATACACTTCCATATTGCGAATGCTTATTCCAAATCGATTTCTTTGCATATATAATGTATGCGTTTCGGGCGAATAAGCCAATGTTGTCGATTCCGCCGGAACTTCATTATTGCCTAATTTAATAAGATCATATTTTCCATCTTCGTGTAAAATTCCAGGAAGAACCTTTTCTCGAATACGAAGCACACGAAGTTCCCATAGCTTATCTTCTTCATGGTACTTACACACATGAAAAACATAGCTATCTCCATTGATATCCTTTTTCGTCTCTAAAGGATCCACTTTAACAATTCTTTTTAAGAGTTCTTCTAAATCGTAAGTTTTACTTCCTGTCGTATTGCTATAAGTAGTATATGTCGGTTCCAAGTGATCAAACCGGACAGATTTCTTCTGAATCTCAGACATTCTGTGTTCCTTTCTATATCTAAGTTTTTTATATTTTGACAAAGAAAGACATCTTTAACCCGCATCGAGTCTCCTAGAACATCCAGCCAATCCATTCTGGTTTTCTTTTCAAATGGTATCATAAGAAAAGTCCCATACATTGTATTTCTGTGTTCAAAATTTTTTCTTTATCATTTCATGTCACTTTCTACAAGAACTTTCCAACGCTTGTTATATATTTTATCCCACCCATCATTAGTATCAAATATATTTTTGCTTACTTCACAAATCTGGTTTATGCTCGTCTTCTTAACACCCTCCACTGCCGCTTCTCTCTGGCTCAAATGCCGCTTTCCAACAGTCAGGCAGTTTGCACCATCCAGTGTATCATACTGTTGGAACGCTCGATTAAAGTCCATCAAGTCATGCAGCCGGACAGGTTTATTCGTCTCATTGTCCACCAACAGGCCCCAGTTTTCCCAATGGCGGTCAGTGTTTCCCACCAGATAATCCAGAATGTTCATCATATAGTATCCGTGAGCATCCAACTCCAGAATTTTATCCAGTGTGTTCCAATCATGATTTGTGCAGTAGACATCGTAGGCCGCATAAGTCACAAGGCTATATCGCTGCGAGGTCATAATTTTGCTGATGGAAACCGGCTCATTCTCAAACATCCCCTGCTCATACAAAACCTGATGACAGTCAAAGCATCGACAGATCTTACTTGCCAGCACCTCACGCTCAACTGCATCTTGTCCACCATCTTTATAAAGATAGAAGCCATCATCCTTGCGCACCCATGCTTTAGGATAGCATCCGCCAGTGGACAAATCATTTGCCAAAAGATGGGCATTTGTCACAGCCATCTGATGCCCACGCAGTGCAATATCCACAAGAGCATTGCTTAAAGAATGGAAGCCAATCACATTATTGATTCGAGCGTCAAAGTCATTCGATTCTTTCAGCACTAGACCATAGGGCATGAAATCTTCAAAATAAATTTTGCACTCACCAACCGCGCTCACCTTTTCCACACATTTTTCCATGTGCATAATATAGTAGACTGTCGCCTTGCCCATCGCCTCCACCACCTTATTTGACTGATGCACGTTTTCTTTTCTACCATTGTACCTTCTTTTATGTTTCAAAACAAGATGTAAAAAGCTCTTGGCTCTTTATTAAAGGTCAAGAGCTTTTTGCTTGCCGCTGAGCTTCTGCTTCAAAGATCGTGTTCAGCTTAATTTTCAATCATCTACACTTTGCGTTTCAGATAATTCTTCCCAGTCTTCCGGGTTTCCACACCTACGGAGATACTCATGCCCGCCATCGACTGCACACGATCCGCAAGAACAAAATTTGAAATCATGTACAGTGCAACTTTCAATAACATCCCTGCACTTTTTACACCGGATCATATTTCTCACTATTTTCATCATGCACGTCACCCGCAGTCAATTATCGGCGCTCACATCATTTTTTGAGCCGCAAATAGTATTTTTCAAGGCTCTTATCGCAGACATTCACAATATGCAGCCAATCTTCCCGTGTGAGCTTGCGGAAGATGATCGGGTTCACCTCGATGGTCTCCACGTCCTTGCAGCGCATCAGGAATCGCATATCCTCAAAGCGCTTGAAGGGGTTGGAGAGGATGTTCTTCTCCACATCCTTTCGGGTATAACCGTCCTTCTGGTAAATGCTGGTAGATTTCTCAGCAATCATTCCATGCGCCTTGCGGTCTTCATAAAAGTCAATGAAGTAATCCACCACATCCGGCAGGGCAACTCTGCCATTGCTGTCCATGTACTCATAAATTGCCTTGAGCAGGACCGGCTTATAGGAAAAGCTCATATCCATCGTTTCAATGAATTTCATGAACTTATCTGCCATATTCTGCGGCGTGATGAGATTCCAGCCGTACTGCTTGGCAATGTTTCGGACACTTTCCTCGCGGAAATAGTGGAACATCCGCTTGTCGCCAAACGGGACAGAAAGATCCGGCTTGATTTTTCCATCCTTGATATAACGATCTACCGTTTCGGATTGCACATCTACCATCCGAACAAACTCAATCTGCGAGATCATATCCTTGACGCTGTTCTGCCAGTTGAAAAGGTCAATGATCTCATAGTCGGACACAGCGAATCGGCACCAGTACGCCACGCTCCACAGCAGTTTTGAGATTCATTTTGTGGGCAACGTTCTGGAACAGTTCCAGCATATCTTCGCCATCGCTGCGTTCCGGGGTAGCGGTCAAACCCAAAATAAACTTCGGATGGAAGAGGGTGAAGATCTTCTGGTAGGTGTTGGCTGCCGCATGGTGACATTCGTCCACAATCAGGTAGTCAAAATCCGTAGGCGAGAACTTTTCCAGATCCTTGGAGATACTCTGCACCGTTGCAAAAATGACCGTCCGGGTCATATCCTTCTGGCTTCCGATGTACTCCCCCAAAGTCGCTTCCGGCCAGACCTTGGCGAAAGTCTCTTTTGCCTGAGATGCCATCTTCAGGGCGTTGACCAGAAACAGCGTGCGCCCACCCACTGCCTTGGCATCCGTTGCTGCCGTGATGGTTTTTCCTGCGCCGGTTGCATGGTACAACAGCGCAATGGTTTTGCCGTTCTCACGCATCTTCTGCAGGTTTTCGGTGGCTTCCTGCTGGTAATCCCGAAGTTCGATGGTCTGTCCCATCTGAACTGGAAGATCTGCTTCAAAAGCCTTGAACATCGGACTGCTGCCCAAAAAAGTAATCAGCTCATCCTTGACCTTTTCCGGTTGCTTGTCCAACTGGCTGTAGATCCAACGGTATACTTTCCAGTTGTCATAGATCAGGCTGTTCTGTTTCAAGAGGTCATCAGCGTATTTGTTTTCGGACACCTTGCTAGGGTTGTGGTAGGTCTCACCGTCAATCTCGATTGCAATTTTGGATTCAGGCGATTCCAGCGCAAAATCGATATAGCGGTGCCGACCATAGATGTCCACGCAGGGGTACTGGACCTGCAGATTTTCGGTTTTCTCAGGTCCAAAAGCCTCACAGAAGAGCTGTACAAACAGCTCCTCCGCACGGCTGTTGACGCTGGTTGCTTTTGACGGCTCCATGGTGGCCTCCTAAATTCAGACATGCCCCTATTCTTACAGATTATAATAGTGCTCCACCAAAGTCTTGAATTACGAGATCACTATCGCGACCGGAAATCACTTTTCCAGTCGCTTTTTCAATCTCGTTCAAAATAGCAGTTGCACGCTTGATGAAGAAGTCATCAAACCGATCTGCACGGATATCACCCGTATCAATCAAATGAGTCTTAAGATAGCCATCCAGTATATCTGGTTCAACTTGACCTTTCTTCTCAATCTTGGTCAGATATTGGCTTGGTGCTACTCCACCAATTTCACGGTTTGTAGAATATGTAATAGGTGTCTTATTCACAACGGAATTCCATTTTGCACGCGGCAGACCTTTTTTCTCACAATAATCTCGTGGAAATATATGGTGAATGTCTATGCTCTCTGCTTTATAAACCGTAAAGTCCATTTCACGACCGCTGATAAAATCTTTGCACTGATTCTTCAAGATCCGTGCCATAATACCTTTATAGGCGGCACTCAATCTTGATTGCAAGGATAGCAAGCGCACCGGGTTAAAATAAAATTCCTGCACCGTTTTAGGAGTTTTACACGCATCTTCCAACCACGCCATTACTCCCACCACATCGTACACATAGCGTGTTTCATTTGCACTTCCATACATTTCGCCAAAAACACCGCACCAATACCATTGCTTTATTTTATTTTTTACGCTTGTTGTTTTGATGCGATTATGATCTGCAAGCAGCGTGCAAAGGACTGCAAGCGGAATCAACTGCGTCGTATATGGCAGGTCTTTACTAGAAAAGATTCGTTCTTCTTGCAATATTTTCTCTGCTTCCACAAATCCTTCCGTCAAATCATCTGCATACTGCTGGTATTCCGCCAGCGTCAGATTTAACACATCCTTCTTTTTGCAACTCACGGTCCCACCTTTTTCATACGAAGACAACAGAGTACAAGCCGTAAGGAAATCCGTTGCAGAGGTCACCGAAAGAATGTCGTCACTGAAATATTTTTTCTGTCTTTCTTCCCAGTCCTTGCGTAGTTCAAAATTATCCATTGCAAAAATCGCAGTGACTAATTCAAAAACTGTAAGTGATACTCCACCAGTATTTACATTCTCAAAGACCTGGCAAACTGCCTCCTTGGGTGTATCTTTATCCAATGTAATCACTGGAATTGTATACTGCCCCAATGGAACAATTACTTTAGACAGAAAATCCATATACAACTTTGCCGCATTCGGATCATACTGATGATATTGCATATAATCCATCTGCCACTTGCTGTATTTACTGGGATCTAAAATAATGTTCAGAGGAAACATGTTCTGTGCATACTCCTGCGAAGCAGAAGAAAGATCCAACTCAATTTTTCTGCCAAAATCTGAAGTTATTTTTCGATCTTTCGGAACAGAGACAATAGAATCCACTCGATCAATCGTACTGTTAACCGCTTTGACCATATCAATATAATAAAATCGCTCTATTTCCTGTCCTTTGTCTGTCTTTGTCCTAACAGCCTTCTCACTAAAAAGCGAAGAGTAAACGGATGTCAATCGTTGCTGTCCATCAAGAATCAGCTCATCTGGTGTTACTTTGTCTGCAGAAGGTGCCCCTTCAACGACTCGTGATTTGAAATGAATACTCTCATTACCGTATTCCAGAAACATTGCCGCGCCAACAGGATATCCATTTGTGATACTTGCAATCAGTGCTTTTATTCTACTGTCGTCCCATACCCATCCCCTTTGAAAGTCAGGAAGTTGCGTTTTCCCAGTATGGATCGTAGACATCAAATCTGTAATTTTTCTATCGTTTGTTTTCATAGCACGTTCCCTTCTCACTCTACACCCAATGCTTTGAACACCGCATCCTCTGCGCTACTATAGAAGATCAAATTAAAACTTCCTACCAATTCGGGTGGCACCGTTCCAAGATCAGCGGCGCTTGTAATCGGCAGCAGAACTTTCTTCGCTCCACTATCAAGGCAAACCTGCAAGCTGTTCGCAAGCTCATCTACCTTCAAGATTGTTCCACTGATGCTGATCTCGCCCAGAACAGCAAGGGTACTGACTGTTGGCCGTCCAAGCGCAATACTGCACAGCGCAATCAGCGTAGGCAATGCTAATTTTCCTGTCATGCCAATACCTTGCAGATCCTGATAATTGATGATGTAGTCTTTAGATGCAGTGCTGATGCCGCCGCTGATGCGTTTTCCATTTGCTTTTAGGAAATTGAACGCCGTATTCGTTGACTCTTTGCAGTCACGGTCACTGCCAAGACCTGTGCGCTCAAACTTTCCGCTGCCCGGCAACATCTGCCTTTCCAACCGAAACACACCGATCATGCCGCTTTTTCCACGCGAAACAGTGTAGATCTGTCCCGGATTGCACATTCCATCCGGGATCAGCTTACCGCCACCCTGTTCGGGAACCGACACAAACTTTTCTTCAAAGGTATCCAGATCAATGTAGCTGAAATTCACATCATAGAACTCCATGCCACCCAGCTTTTTCAGTTGCTCTTTCACACGACGGCGCATTTCCAGTGCAAAGACAAGGATCTCCTCCAGTTGCTCTTTGGTAAACTCACCATCCGGGTCCAGCAG
>OGMJ01000365.1_pt1 | contig 28903 bp, 21 predicted proteins | sample 1573181 | NCBI WGS metagenome assembly OGMJ01 (sample SAMEA2582004, study PRJEB24529) | metagenome | biome: Human gut stool | place: China | collected 2011
AAAAGGTATATATATACCTTTTTTTTATTGTTTAACATCCGAAAAAATGACTAAAAAACCTAAAAAAAAACATTTGAGAATTAAAATGTATATAGTATAAAAGTGTTAAGAGATTAAAAGAAGTAAATATTGATATGGAGGAATTATGGATAAAAAAATTAAATGGCAAAAAAATAATTTGCCAAAATCAAAAATAGAAAATTGTGAACAGATTTTGTCTTTAAAAGAAGTAAAAAAAGCGAAAGAATTTCATAAAAGTTTTCCAGAGTATGAAGTAACTCCACTTGTAAAATTAGAAAACTTTGCTCAAAAAATAGGTATTAAAAGTTTTTATTTAAAAGATGAATCTTATAGATTTGGACTTAATGCATTTAAAGTTTTAGGTGGATCATATTCTATGGGAAAATATATAGCACAAAAATTAGGAAAAGATATATCCGAACTAAAATATGAAGATTTTATAAGTAAAGAAGCAAAAGAAAAGTTAGGAGAAATAACTTTCTATACAGCAACAGATGGAAATCATGGAAGAGGAGTTGCTTGGACAGCAAATAGACTTGGACAAAAATCAGTTGTATATATGCCTAAAGGATCTTCTGAATTTAGATTACAAGCAATTAAAAATGAGGGAGCAGAAGCTTCGATAACAGATATGAATTATGATGATGCAGTAAGGCTTGCAGCAAAAAATGCTAAAAATAGTAATGGCGTTATAATTCAAGATACAGCATGGGAAGGATATGAGGAGATTCCTACATGGATAATGCAAGGATATGGAACAATGACTTTAGAAGCAATAGAACAACTAAAAAAAGATGGAATAAATAAACCTACTCATGTTTTTGTACAAGCTGGCGTAGGATCTTTAGCCGGTGCAGTTCAAGGGGTGGTTGTTAATAGTTTTGGATTAGATGTAAAAACTATAGTAGTGGAAGCAAACTTAGCAGATTGTTTATATAAATCATCAGTAATAGGAGATGGGGAAGCATATAGCGTTGGTGGAGATATGCAAACAATAATGGCCGGACTAGCTTGTGGAGAAGCAAATATTATATCTTGGGAAATTTTGAAAACATATTCTGATACATTTATTTCGTGTCCAGACTGGGTAGCTGCAGAAGGAATGAGAATTTTAGGAAATCCACTGAAAGGAGATCAAAGAGTTATTTCAGGAGAGTCAGGTGCAGTTACAACAGGGCTTGTTTATGAAATTATGACAAATCCCCAATACCAGGATTTAAAAAATAATTTAGAGTTAGATGAAAATTCAATAGTTCTTGTTTTTTCAACAGAAGGAGATACAGATCCTAATAAATATAGAGAAATAGTTTGGAAGGGTGGATACTTAAGAGATTAAATATTTTATTAAAATTAAGAATAAAAAAGTAGTAAGGAGGTAAAAATGTTACATACAAAAACTATACTAACAAAAAAAAGGGAAGAGTTTGTAATAAAATTTCTTCAAGAAATGATTCAACAACCATCTAATTCAGGAAAAGAGTCAGGAGTTGTAGAGGTTATAAGGAAAAATTTGTTAGATATGGGATATGATTCAGTGCATATTGATAAATTTGGAAATGTTATTGGATGTATAAAAGGAAATAAACCAGGAAAAAAGATTTTGTTTGATGGACACATTGACACTGTTCCAGTTCAAGGAAGAGAAAAATGGAAGTATGATCCATACGGTGGAACAATTTCTGATGGAAAGCTTTATGGAAGAGGAACTTCAGATATGAAGGGACAAACCGCTGCTTTTATGGTTGCAAGTGCTTATTTTGCAGAGGATTGTAAAAAAGATTTTGCAGGAGAAATTTATGTAGCTGGAGTTGTACATGAAGAAATTTTCGAAGGAATTGCAGCTAGAGAAATATCAAAATATGTAAAACCTGATTATGTAGTTATTGGTGAATCATCGGAATTGAATCTAAAAATTGGTCAAAGAGGACGAGGAGAAATAGTATTAGAGACATTTGGAAAACCTGCTCATTCAGCAAATCCAGATAAAGGAATTAATGCAGTATATAAAATGGGTAAAATAATTGAAGAGATTAGAAAAATAGTTCCTCCAGAAACGGAATTAGGAAAAGGAATTTTAGAATTAACAGATATAAAATCTTCACCTTATCCTGGAGCTTCTGTAGTTCCTGATTATTGCAGAGCAACTTATGATAGAAGATTACTAGTAGGTGAGACTAAGGAGGAAGTTCTAGCTCCAATAGAGGATGTTTTAAATAAACTAATGAAAGAAGATCCAGAGTTAAAAGCTAAAGTTTCCTTTGCAATAGGAAAAGAAACTTGTTATACAGGAGAGATAATAGAAGGAGAAAGATTTTTTCCAGGTTGGCTATATAGTGAAGATGATGAATTTGTACAAAAAGCATATAGAGGATTAAAAGATGTAGGGCTTGAGCCTGAAATTACACAATATTCATTTTGTACAAATGGATCTCACTATGCAGGGGAAGCAAAAATAAAAACAATAGGATTTGGGCCATCTAAAGAAAATTTAGCTCATACAATCGATGAGTATATAGAATTAGATCAATTATTTAAAGGTATAAAAGGATATTATGGAATTTTAAAGTCGATTTATGATAAATAAAATTAAGGAGAAAATACAATGAAAACTTTAATAAAAAATGGTCTCATAGTAGATGGTAGTGGAGATCAACCATATATTGGTGATATTCTCATAGAGAAAGAGAAAATAGTGGCTATTGAAAAAAGTATTGATTGTAAAGATATAGATAGAATAATTGATGCTAAAAATCTTGTTGTAGCTCCAGGGTTTATAGATACGCATTCTCACTCTGATTTAGTAATTTTAGAAAGTCCTTACAACGAAGTAAAGGCTAGACAAGGAATAACTACAGAGATTTTAGGACAAGATGGAATTTCTATGGCACCTTTACCTAAAGAGTTTATATCTTCTTGGAAAAAAAATCTAGCTGGTTTAGATGGAACTTCAGAAAGCATTAATTGGACATATGAAACAACTGACGGATATTTAAAGCAGATGGAGAAAAGCAAAGTTGGTCTTAATTATGCATATCTTGTTCCTCATGGAAATATACGTATGGAAGCTATGGGGTTAGAAGGAAGAGCAGCTACAGAAGAAGAAATTAAAAAAATGTGTGAAATAACTCGACGAGAAATGGAAGCAGGAGCTTTTGGCTTATCAACAGGTTTAATCTATATTCCTTGCACTTATTCAGAAACAAAAGAGTTAATAGAAATGTGCAAAGTTGTAGCGGAGTTTAATGGAGAATTAGTTATACATCAAAGATCAGAGGCGGGAACAATACTTGAATCGATGGAAGAGGTTATAAGAATCGGAAAAGAATCTGGAGTAAAAATACATTTTTCTCATTTTAAAGTTTGTGGAAAACAAAATTGGAAATATATTGATGAAGTTGTAAACCTTTTGGAAAAAGGCGAAAAAGAAGGCGTAAAAATTAGTTATGATCAGTATCCTTATGCTGCTGGATCTACTATGTTAGGAGTAGTTCTTCCACCTTGGGCACATTCAGGAGGAACTGATAAATTGATGGAAAGATTAAAAAATGAAGAAGACAGAAAAAAAATGAAATTTGACATTGAAAATGGAATTCCAGGTTGGGATAACTTCATTGAATTTGCTGGATTTGATCAAATATTTATAACTTCAGTTGTTAGCAAGAAAAACCAAGATTTAGTTGGAAAAAATTTAATTGAAGTGGGAGAAATAAGAAAAAAAGACCCATACAATGCTACATTTGATTTACTTTTAGAGGAAGAAAATGCAGTTGGAATGGTTGATTTTTATGGACTTGAAGAACATATTATAAAGTTTTTAAAAAGACCTGAACAAAATGTCTGCACAGACGCTCTTTTAGCTAAAGGAAAACCTCATCCAAGAGCATTTGGATCATTTCCAAGAGTTTTAGGAAGATATGTGAGAGAAAAACAAGTTTTGAAGCTCCAAGAGGCAATTTATAAGATGACTAAAAAAGCAGCAGAAGCAATAGGGATTTCTGAAAGAGGAGAGTTAAAACCTGGTATGTTTGCTGATATAACAATTTTTGATCCTAAAACAATAATAGATAAAGGTGACTATATAAATCCAGCTCAATTTCCAGAAGGAATACAATATGTTATTGTAAATGGAACTCCAATTATAGATGATGGTATTTTTAAAAAAGTATCACCAGGAAAGGTTATTAGAAGAAAATAAGAGGAGGTAACTATGTATATTGTTGGAAATGGAAGAGTTATAACTCAAGATGATAAAAATCCATATATAGAAAATGGAGCTGTAGTAATAAAAGAAGATGAAATAATAGAAGTTGGAAATTTTAGTGATTTAAGAAAGAAGTATAGTGATGCTGAAATTATAGATGCAGATGATGGAATAATAATGCCAGGTCTCATAAATACTCATATGCATATATATTCAAGCTTTGCAAGAGGAATGGACATAAAGGGAAGTACAAGAAATTTTGATGAAATTCTTAAAAATCTTTGGTGGAAAGTAGATAAAAGTTTATCTCTAGATGATATTGAATATTCAGCATATGCAACATATATGGAAAGTATAAAAAATGGAGTAACAACGGTAATAGATCATCATGCTTCACCGATGGCAATAACGGGAAGTCTAGAGAGAATTGCTAAAGTTGCAGATTATTTAGGAATAAGAACTTCTTTATGTTATGAAGTTTCTGATAGGGATGGAATTGAGAAAGCAGAAGAGGGAATAAGAGAAAATGTAGAGTTTATAAAATATGCTGATAGAAAAAATTCAGATATGATAAAAGGAATGTTTGGAATTCATGCTTCTTTTACAGTATCAAACGAAACTTTAGAAAAATGTAAGAAGGCTATGGAAAATATAGATGTTGGATATCATATTCATGTTGCTGAAGGAATAACAGATTTAAATGACGCCCAAGAAAAATACGGGAAAAGAGTTGTGGAAAGACTTAATGAATATGGAATATTTAAAGAAAATACAATAGCAGTTCATTGTATACATATTAATGATTATGAATTAGATATTTTAAAAAATTCAGGATGTAATGTTATCCATAATCCAGAATCAAATATGGGGAATGCAGTCGGTTGTTCTCCAGCAATAAAAATGTTAGAAGAAGGATTAATTGTAGGTCTTGGAACAGATGGGTACACAGCAGATATGATTGAATCTCTAAAAGTAGCTAATATTTTACATAAACATGAATTAAAGGATCCAACAGTAGGATGGAAAGAAGCTCCTTTAATGCTTTTTAGAAACAATCGAGAAATAATAAAAAAACAATTTGGATGTAATACGGGGATTTTAAAAAAGGGAGCAAAGGCAGACATAGCAATATTTGACTATATACCTCATACTGAGCTTAATGAAAATAACTATAATAGTCACATAATATTTGGAATTTCAGGAAGAGGAGCTACTACTACTATTTGTAATGGAAAAATTCTTATGAAAAAAAGAAAGCTTATTAATGTAGATGAGAAATCAATCTTAGAGAAAGCTAGAACAATTTCGAAACAAATGTGGAAAAGTGTAGAAAAATAAAAAATAAATATAGGAGGGTTGTTATGGAAGAAGATTTAGAATTGGTAAGAGATGAGGGGTTAGGAAGTAAATCAAAATTGGATCGATACTTTAAAATTAGTGAAAGGGGATCGGATGTAAAGACAGAATTATTTGCAGGGTTAACAACATTTATGACAATGGCTTATATTTTGGCAGTTATACCAGGAACACTTTCAAAAACTGGAATACCATTTTCAGGAGCATTTGCAGCGACAGCATTATCATCAGCAATAGCAACATCTTTAGCTGCATTATTTAATTTTCCATTTGGATTAGGACCATCTTTAGGTATGAATGCATTCTTTGTATTTTCAGTTGTTTTAGGTCAAGGACATAGTTGGCAGTATGCTTTAACAGCAGTTGCAATATCTGGAGTTTGTTTACTGATATTAACTGTAACAAGAGTGAGAGAAAAATTGTTTGATGTAATTCCATTTAATATTAAAATGGCAATGATTGCAGGAATTGGATTATTTATAGCTTTAATAGGTCTTGTAAGTGGTGGAATAGTTGTAGCAGGACAAGGAACTGTTGTAACTCTAGGAAACCTAAAGGACCCAAGAGCAGTATTAACACTTGTTGGAGTTTTTTTAACAGGATCATTAATGTATAAAAATATAAAAGGTTCCATGTTTTGGGGAATAATTGGAACTGCTATAATAGGATTTTTTATGGGTGTAACAAAATTACCAACAAGTTGGCAAGTAATTCCAGATTTGAAATCTACGGTTTTTCAATTTGTAGGAATGGATGAAATTTTGACACCAAACATGGCTTTAGTAGTATTTACATTTCTTTTTGTTGCAATATTTGATACTGTTGGAACTCTTATAGGACTTGGAGGGAAGGCAAATTTATTAGATGAAAATGACAACCTACCAGGAGTAACAAAAGCTTGTCTTTGTGACTCTATTGGGACTATAATGGCAGGATTTTTAGGAACATCTCTTGTTGGAACATTTGTTGAATCAGCTTCAGGAATAGCAGAAGGTGGAAAAACAGGATTAACAGCATTAACAACATCAATACTTTTTGTAATAGCATTATTTCTATCACCATTATTTATTATGATACCAGCATCAGCTACAGCACCAGTATTAATTATAGTAGGACTTTTAATGGTAACTGCTATAAAAGCGATAAATTTTGATGATATAACAGAGGGAATACCAGCATTTTTAACAATTATCTTAATGCCATTAACATATAGTATAGCAGATGGAATTGTTATTGGAATTTTATCATATGTGGCTTTAAAAGTTTTAACTGGAAAATTTAAAGATGTGACGAAGGTAATGGCTGTTTTGGCAATTCTGTTTGTAGTAAAAATTATGTTTATTTAGTTAATACAAGGGAGGATGAGAGAAGTGTTAAAGTTATTTAAAGGAGATATATATCACACACCAAAATTTGGGAAACATGAAATTATTGAAAATGGATACATTGCAGTAAAAAATGGTCAAGTATTAGGAGTTTATAAAGAAGTTCCAAAGGAGCATAATATGGCTGAATTAATTGATCATAGTGGAAAATTAATAATACCTGGATTTATAGATACTCACTTTCATGCACCACAATTTACAAATAGAGGTTTGGGATTAGATAAAGAATTACTTCCTTGGTTAGAAACATACACTTTTCCAGAAGAAGCTAAATATGAAAATATAAAATATGCTAAAAAAGCATATGAAAAAGTAATAATAGAATTATGGAGACAAGGAACTACTAGATCAGTTTTATTTGGAACAATCCATAGAGAAGCTACGGAGCTTTTAATGGAGATGTTAGATAAATCAGGATTAGGGGCTATGGTAGGAAAAGTTAATATGGATAGAAATGCACCAGAATTTTATCATGAAACAACACAAGAGTCTTTAAATGAAACTAGAAAATGGTTAGAAAATACAAAAGATAGATATGAGAGGGTTAAACCAATTATAACTCCAAGATTTGTACCAACGTGTACACCAGAATTATTATCAGGATTAGGAGCTATAGCTAAAGAGTTTAATGTTAAAATCCAATCTCATTTATCTGAAAATAAAGGAGAAATTGCTTGGGTATCAGAATTGGAACCAACAGCAAAACATTATGCAGATGTATATAATACTCATGGATTATTTGGTGATCAACCAACTATTCAAGCTCACTGCATTTGGAATACCAAAGAAGAACTAGAATTAATGAAAGAGAAAAAAATAATGGTAGCTCATTCACCACATTCAAATAACAATTTATCATCTGGAATAGCTCCAATAAGAAAATTAGTTGATATGGGAATACCAGTAGGATTAGCATCTGATATATCAGGAGGACATGATGTATCTATAGCTAAGGCAATTGTAAGCGCTTCACAAGTTGCAAAATTAAGATGGGTTTATTTAGATGATAGTAATAAGCCGTTATCTACTTCTGAATGGTTTTATATAGCTACTAAAGGAGGAGGACAATTCTTTGGAGATAATATAGGTTCTTTTGAAAAAGGAAATGAATTTGATGCTCTGATTATAGATGACTCTAATATAGCTGATATAAACCCAAGAGATGTAATGGAGAGAGTAGAAAGATATATTTATGTAGGTGATGATAGAAATATAGTAGAGAGATATGTATCAGGAAATAAATTGGATAAACCAAATTTTAATTAAAAGATTACGGAGGATAAGAATGGCAGATTTAAGAGTAATATTATCAGGATTAAAATATGCAAATCCAGTTATAGTAGGGGCAGGACCAACATCAAAAGATGCTGATATATGTAGAGAAGCAGTAGAAAATGGAGCAGCAGGAGTAGTAGCAAAAACTGTTTCATCAGAACCAGCAAAAGTACCAAAACCATGTATGCAGGATTTTAAAGGAAAATATTTTTTAAATACAGAATTATGGTCAGAACATTCAGTTGAGTATTGGGTAGAAAAAGAGTACAAAAAATGTAAATTTAAAGATGAACCTTTAATAATTGGAATGGGTTATGTAGCAGCTGATATTGAAAAAGTAGTACCGTTGGTAGATAAATTTGCAGATGCATATGAAATCTCTGCTCATTATGTAGGAAGAGATATTACGCCAATGTTGGAAACTTTAACAGCAGCAAAAAAACATACTAAAAAACCTGTATTTATGAAAATTTCACCAGGTATTCCAGATATTTCAGAGACAGCTAGAATTTTAGAAGAACATGGGGCAGATGGGTTGGTAGCGATGAATTCTTATGGACCATGTCTATCAATAGATATAGAAACAGGTATGCCATATATGGGTTCTAATACAGGATATGGATGGCTATCTGGACCTGCAATAAAGCCAATTATGCTAAGACATGTATTTGAGCTTGCAAAAGGAGTAAAAAATATACCAGTATTTGCAGTTGGTGGTATTTCAACAGGAAAAGATGTTGTTGAAGCATTTATGGCAGGAGCATCAGCAGTTCAGGTTTGTACTCAAGGAATTATAGAGGGACCAAAAGCTTATGGAAGAATAGTAAAAGAGTTAAATGAGTGGATGGATTCTCATGGGTATGAGAATTTAGATCAAATAAAAGGTTTAACTATTAAAAAGACAAAAGAGAGAGTAAAAGCAAATTATGAAACTAATATTCCAGAATTAAAAGATGGATGTATAGGCTGTGGAATTTGTGTTAAAGTTTGTCCTTATCATGCAATAAAATTAGAAGATAAAAAACCTATATTTAATAAAGAACTTTGTTTTGGATGTGGTGTATGTACCTCTCAATGTCCTAAAAATGTTTTAGATATTATAAGATACTAGAAAATTAAAAAATAAGTTTAAAGGGATTAATCTCTTTAAACTTATTTTATAAATATATGGAGGAAAAATGATAAAAAAATATTTTATACCAGAGACAATTGAAGAAGCCATTTCATTAAAAAATCAACATAAAGAAACTGGAAAATATCTTGCAGGTGGAACAATATTAAATCTTTCATTTAATAAAAAAAAATATGAAGTATATATAGATCTTAGAAAATTAAATTTAGATGAAATAAAGAAAAATGAAAAAGGAAACTTAGAAATTGGAGCATGTGTAACATTTCAAAAATTAATAAGTAGTGAGATTATACCTGAACAACTAAAAAAAGCAGCGATGTTAATGGAAAATAGAAATATAAGAAATATGGCTACAATTGGTGGAAATATTGTAGGTGGAAAAACGGTAGGAGACCTCATTCCGACTTTAATTGTTTTAGAAGCAATGGTTAAAGTTTATGGAGAAGAAAAGTTGGTTTTAGTTGAAGAGTATATATTAAGAAAAGATGAGCGATTTATTGAAAAAATAATAATCGAAGAGAAGAATCTTGAAAAACTTTATGGAGTAAGAGCTCATTCAAGAACTTCTGATGATTTATCATTAATTGGAGCAGCTGTTACTTATAATAAAGATCAAGAAAAAATAAAAGATATAAGAATAGCTGTAGGTGGTGTAGCTTCAACAGTTATAAGATTAAAAGATATAGAAAAAGAGTTAGAAGGAACGATATTAGAAAAACAATTGTTGACACACCTAATTAGAAATTATGTAGAACCATTAACAGATTTTCGTGGTTCAAAAGAGTTTAAAGCTTATTTAGCTGGAGAGTTAGTAGCTGAATGTTTTGAAATTGCTTAGAAAAAATTGAAAGGAGGATGTATGGTAAATATTTTCAACATTTATCATATAGATAAAAGATGGATAAAATAAAATTTAAATTAAATGGTGTAGAAAAAGAGTTTTTTGGAGATAAATGTCAATCAGCAAAGGTATTTTTGAGAAATCAAGGAATTCTTTCAATGAGAGAAGGATGCGATGGAGATGGAAACTGTGGTTTATGCAATATAATATTAGATGGACAAACTGTTAATTCATGTCTATTATTGGTTGGACAAATTGAAGGAAGAGAGATATATACTGTAGAATTTTTTTCTGATAAAAAGAAAATAGATACACTTCAAGAAGCAATGATTTTAGCAGGAGTTATTCAATGTGGATACTGTTCTCCATCAATTTATCTTGCACTAAAAACACTTTTAGATAATGTTGAGAAACCGACAAGGGAAGATATTTCAGATGCATTATCATCAATTTTATGTCGATGTACAGGTTATGAGCAGATGTATGATGTAATTGATATTTATAAAAAACTTTTAGCTGGAGAAAAAATAGAGAGAGCAAATTCTGAAAAAGAGATGAGAGTAATAGGAAAATCTGTTTGTAAAATTGATTCTCCAAAGCTTGTAAAAGGAGAAAAAGCTTTTGTTGAAGATTTTGTAGCCTCAGATGCTTGTTTTTTAAAAGTTTTAGGATCACCTCATGCAAGTGCTTATGTAACAAAAATTGATGTATCAAAAGCAGAAAAATTACCTGGAGTAGTTTATATATTAACACATGAAAACTCTCCTAAAACTGTTTATGGAAGATCAGGACAGAGTTATCCAGAGCCATCGCCTTATGATAGAAGATTGATAGGACAAAAAGTTTATCATGAAGGAGACAGGGTAGCAGCAGTGGTTGCAGAGAGTCTAGAAATAGCAGAAAAAGCTATAGAACTTATAGAGGTAGAATATGAAGTTTTAAAACCAGTAGTAACATTAGAAGATGCTATGAGTGGAGAGATTTTAGTTCATGGTGGACCTGTATATTTTAAAGATGGAAATTTAAGAGGATACGAAGAGCATAATGCAAAAGCTGATCCAAGAGAAACACCAATATTTTGGAATTTTCCAATAGGTGGAGATCAAAGAACAAACATGGTAGCTAAAACTGGCGGAAAAATGGGAGATGTAGAATTAGCGTTTTCAAAATCTGATGCAATAATAGAGCGAGAATATAGAACAAAAAAAGTTCATTGTTGCCCTTCAGAGCCACATGTATGTTATACAGAGATTGTAGATGGAAGATTAGTTGTTCATGCTTCAACACAAGTTCCAGGACACGCTAGAAGAATAATCTCAAGTATTTTAGGAATTTCAGAAAATAAGATAAGAGTTATAAAAGAGGCTGTTGGAGGAGGATTTGGAGTTAAACAAGACGTATTGATGGAAGATTTAGCTTCATATTTAACTTGGATAACAGGAAAATCTATCTACTATAGATATTCAAGAGAAGAGGAATTTATAGCAGCAACTTCGAGACATGATATGAAAATAAAAGTTAAATTAGGAGCTAATAAGGATGGAAAGCTAAATGCTATTCAAATGAATGTTTACTCTAATACAGGAGCTTTTGGAAATCATTGTATGACGGTATCAAAAAATAGTTGTGCAGTACCACTGCCTTTATTTAACGTAGAAAATATAAAATTTGATATAGATATATTCTACTCTAACCTTCCTAATGCTGGAGCTTATAGAGGTTATGGAGCACCACAAGGAACCTATGCATTAATGACATGTATAGCTGAGTTAGCGAAAGAGATTGGTGTAGATTATTTAGATATCCTAAGAAAAAATACTGTTAGATCAGGGGATGCAATGGAACTTTTAGCTCAAATGGCTGAAGTTGGAAAAGGAAGTGCTGAAATTATTGAGAGTTGTGGATTGATAGATACTATTGAGAAAGCTGCAAAAATGATAGATTGGAGAAATAAAAAAGAAAGTGGAAAACCTCATATAAAAGTGGGGCAAGGAGTTGCTATAGTTCAACAAAAATCAGGAATTCCAAATGTTGATACTGGAAATGCGATTATAAAGCAATTAAACGATGGAACATTTATAGTGCATATGGGAGGTACAGATTTAGGAACAGGGATGAATACAATAGCTGTGCAGGCTGTGTCAGAGCATCTAAAGTTAGACATGGATAAAATACATATAATAGCTGCAGATACAGATAATACTCCTTTTGATGTAGGAGCATATGCATCATCAGGAACACACTTTTCTATAGGAGCAGTTTTAAATGCTAGTAAAAAAATGGAAAATAAGATGTTAGAGTCAGCTTCGTTCTATATGAATGAACCAAAAGAAGATTTAAAACTTGTTTATCCAATGAAAATAGTTGGAAAAAATAGTGAGATGAGCTATGCTGATTTAGCCTTTAAAACACAGAGTGGTAAAGGTTGTGGACAATTAATAGCAAATGCAAACTTTACAACACACTTACATGCATTTCCATATGCTACTCATATTTGTGAAGTAGAAGTTAATACAAATACTGGAGAGGTTAATGTAACTAAATATTATGCAATTCATGATTGTGGAGTGCCTATGAATCCAGTTTTAGCAAAAGGACAAATATTTGGAGCTGTTATTCAGTCAATTGGTCATTCGTTATATGAAGAGATGATTTTTGATAAAGATGGCCATATGTTAAATGCAAACTTTATGGATTATAAGGTAGCTAAAATAAAAGATATACCAAAAGATTTCAGAGTAGAATTTGTAGAAACTTATGAAGATAAAGAGGAGTATGGACCTAGAAAATCAGTTGGAGAGTTATCAATAAATGGGGCATCTCCAGCTATAGCAACTGCAATTCATGATGCGGTAGGAGTGTGGATAAGAGAATGGCCATTCACTCCAGAAAAAATATTAAAAGAACTTGGAAAAATTTAATTAATTTATCTTAATACTCAAAATACTTACATAAAAACTTAAATTTTAATAGGAGGAGTAATGGCTTTAGTATTGAGAGTAGATGAAAAACCTAAAAGTATAGGAGAGTGGCTATTGCTCTCCTTTCAACATATATTCGCTTCATTTAGTGGAATTGTTACAGTGCCAATTATTTTTGCATCAGCATTAGGATTTGATAAAATTCAGACGGGAGAAATGATAGCAGATATACTTATTGTATCTGGAATAGTTACTATTTTTCAAAGTAAAGGAGTAGGATTTTTAGGAAGTCGGTTACCTCAAGTCATGGGATCAAATTTTACATTTATTGGACCGGGACTTTCTATTGGATTAGCAGCATCTGCTATAGCAGGAGGATCACCAGAAGCTGGTTATGCAGCAATATTAGGAGCATCAATGTTGGGATCGCTAGTACAAATTTTTTTAGGAGGATTTACAGGAAAAATTAGAAGAATATTTCCTCCGATAGTTCAAGGAATAGTAGTATCTTTAATAGGGCTTACAATTTTAGGAGTAGCTGTAGATTGGTTTGCAGGAGGTCACGGAGCAGAAGATTATGGTAGTATTACAAATATAGTTTTGGGATTGACAGTTATGTTTATAACAATTGGTCTTAATCAATATGGAAAAGGAATTTTATCCTCAGGATCAATTTTTTTTGGGATAGTTGTAGGATATTTATTAGCTTTTTTTATGGGAAAATTAGATCTTTCAATTCTTACTCAAACTCAAAGTATATATTTTCCAACTCCCTTAAAGTATGGAATGACTTTTAAAATCGAGTACGTTCTTCCTTTTGCTATTGCATACTTAGTTGCCATGGTAGAGGCAACTGGAGATACTTTGGCATGTGCGAAAGTATCTGAAGTTGATATGAAAGATAATAAAAGATTGTCAGGATCAATTTTATTAGGAGGAGTTGGGAGTTTTGTTGGAGCATTGTTTAATGCAACACCAACGACAACATTTAGCCAAAATACAGGAGTAGTTTCTATAACAGGAGTAGCAAGTAGATATGTAGTTATGGGATCAGGAGCATTGTTAATAGTAATGGGGCTTATTCCAAAAATAGGAGCTTTAGTTTCTGTAATGCCACAGCCAGTTTTAGGAGGAGCAGCAATAGTTATGTTTGGAACAATAGCAGCTGTAGGAATAGGAATTTTTCAAGAGGTAGAATTTAATAATGGAAACATGCTTATAGTTGGAATATCTATAAGTGCTGGATTAGCAGTAACATTGAGACCACAATTATTACAAAATTTACCTACTTTTATATCTACTATTTTATCTTCAGGAATAACAACTGGAACTTTAGTTGGAGTTACTATGAATTTGTTATTTAATGGAGTTGAAAAGCAAAGTGATGTAGAAAAAGATAATATAGAAATAGAAACAGAGGGTATATAAAAATAGGGAGGAGAATTCTCCTCTCTATTAAAAAAAATTAAAAAATTTATAAAAAGTAGTAACTAGATTTACTTTTTTTTATAAAATTTTTAATAATAATACTTAGGAGGATGCCTAATATGCTTTTAAAAAATGGGAAAGTTTTGATAAAAGATAAAATTGAACAAGTGGATATAAAAATAGAAAAAGAAAAAATAATAGAAATTGGAGAGAATTTAAAAGAAGATGGAAGTTTTATAGATTTAAAAGGAGCTTACGTGGTTCCTGGAGGAATAGACGTTCATACTCATTTTAATATAGATGTAGGGGTTATATCGGCTGATGATTTTCAAAGTGGTTCTATGGCAGCTCTAGCCGGAGGGACTACTACAATAATAGATCATCCAGGGTTTGGACCAAAAGGGTGTAATTTAGAGTATATGATAGATAAATATATGGATTATGCAAAAAATTCACTTTGTGATTATTCTTTTCATGGTGTCTTTCAAGAGGTAGATAAAAATAGTTTTAAAGAACTCGAGAAACTAAAAAAAAGAGGAATAAATAGTTTTAAAATATATTTAACATACTCTTTCAAACAAGAAGATGAAGATATAATTAAAGTTTTTCAATATGCTAAAAATCTTGATATGATTGTAGCAGTTCATGCAGAAAATGATTCTATTATAAGTTTTTTTAAAAAGAAATATATAGAAGAAAGAAAAGGAAAGGCAATATATCACGCGTATTCTCGCCCGAGTTACTCAGAAGCAGAAGCAGTTTCAAGATTAATAAGATTGGCAGAAACAGTGGAGTTTGAAAAATTATATTTTGTTCATATCTCATCAAAAGAATCTTTAGATGAAATTATTCAAGCAAAATTAAGAGGAAGAAAGTTTTGGGTGGAAACATGTACTCAATATCTTTATTTAAATGAGTTAAATTATCTAGAAGATGGTGGTGAAAAATATATTCTTTCACCTCCTCTTAGAAAAGAAGAAGATATAAAAGCTTTATGGAAAGGTATAGATAAAAATTATATAGATATTATAGCAACAGATCATTGCTCCTTTAGTTTAGAACAAAAAAGAGATGGAATAAATGAATTTTGGAAATGTCCAAATGGAATTCCTGGTGTTCAAGAAAGAGTTTTATTAATATTTAGTGAATTTTTAAAAGGAAAGTTAAGTGTTGAAAAATATTTAAATTTAACATCAACAAAACCAGCTGAAATTTTTGGAATGAGTTCTAGAAAAGGAAGTATAGAAATAGGAAAAGATGCTGATTTAGTAATATTTAAAGAAAAAAAATTAGTTCTAAATTCAAAGATGCTTTTTTCTAAAGCTAACTATAGTTGTTTTGATGGCTTTAAGTTATTAGCAGATATAGATAAGGTTTTTTTAAGAGGAGAGTTAGTTTATAGCCACAATTTAGAAGAAGTAAAATTAAATAAAATAGGTAAATTTATACCTCGTTATTAGAATGAAATGATAACTTTAAAGGAGAAAATATGGATAAAGATATTATTTTTAATATATCAAAGAAGCTAGAAAATGGTATGGGAGTAGCCCTTGTAACTTTAATTGAAATTGATGGTTCAAGCCCTGGAAGAAAGGGGAACCTTATGGGAGTTTTTCAAACTGGAGAAATTTGTGGAACAGTAGGAGGCGGAAACTTAGAGTTTAAATTAATTAAAGAGGCATTAAAAGCAATAGAAGAAAATAAGTCTAAAAGTTTAGAGTTCGATCTTATAGAGGAAGCTGCTCTACATATGGCGTGTGGAGGAAAAGTTAAGGCTTTTATAAAAGTCTTCGAAAAAAAAGAAAAATTGATAGTTATTGGTGGAGGTCATATAGGATCTGAATTATATAAATTAGGAGATTACTTAGGATTTGAAATAGTAATGATTGATGATCGAGAAGAATTTTGTAATTCAGAAAAGTATCCAAATGCAAAAAATATAGTTGGAAATCTAGAGGAAATAACGAAAAATTTAAAGCTAGATGAGTATTCTTTTGTGGTTATAGTCTCAAGGGGACATTTAGGAGATAAGGTAGCTTTAAAAGGTGTTTTAGGAAGAGGTGCTAAATATATAGGAATGATTGGGAGTAGAAGTAAAGTGAAAAAAACTTTTAATGAACTTGAAAAAGAGGGAATACCTGTAGTGGAATTAGAAAAAGTTTATTCTCCAATAGGACTTGATATTTCCTCAGGAAGCCCTAAAGAGATTGGAGTTTCTATAATTTCTGAAATTCTGAAAATAAAAAATAATCTTTCAGGATACTCTTTGAAAGAAAAAATAAGATATGAGTAGATATAATTGTTATTAAGTCAGAAGAGTGGTCAATTATAAAAACTTAATATAAAAGAGCTTCAGGAATTTATCTTTGCATAAAAAAATTGCTTACTATAATTAATAAGCAATTTTTATTCCAAACTATGTAACTGGTTTTGTTGATTTGGCGAGGAAAAGAAATGGTATCAATAAAAGAGATATAACTCCACTTCCAATTAAAACATCATTAATCCCCATAATCGAAGATTGAACAACAACTTGCTGATTTATTAATGCTAGTGATTGAGCAGAAGTACTTATAGCACTATTAATATTAGGGTTTGCTGTTGTTATACCAGAAGCCATCATGGTATGATGAAAAGCCATTGTATGATTCCATGCAGGAATAACTAATGAGGTCCCTAAACTACTTCCAATATTTCTCATAAAATTATAAATTCCAGATGCGCTAGCTAAATTTTCATTACTAATGTTTGAAAGCGTTAGTGTATTTAAAGCTATGAAGAAAATTCCTACACCAAAACCATTGAAAAATCTAGTTAGTCCAACATAAGCTGGAGTTATTTGAGGAGAATAATTAGATGTTAAAAATGTTGAAATACCTAATAGAAAAAATCCAAGGGCAGCAACCTTTCTAGAATCTAGATGATCTATTTTTTTACCTAATATTGGAGCTACCATTAAAATAGCTACACCTAAAGTACAAGTGGACTTTCCACTAATGAAAGCTGTATATCCCATATAGTTTTGTAACCAAAGGGGTATAGCAACAACACCACTGAAGTAAGCTAGGACAGAAAACATCAAAGAGAAAGATCCAACACAGAAGTTTCTATTTAAAAATAATCTTACGTTAACCACAGGAGATTCATGATGCCATTCCCAAATGACCAAGAGGACTAAAAAAACAAAAGCTGATATACTAAGACCAATAATAGTATTATTAGAAAACCAATCTAAATCGTTTCCTTTATCCAACATAAGTTGTAAAGATCCAACACCAATGGCCAAAAATATAAATCCAATGATATCAACAGGTTCTTTAACAGTTTTTTCTTTAGCAATATCTTTTTTAAAGATATAATAAACAATTAAACTAGATATAATACCAAAAGGAAGATTTATATAAAAACACCATCTCCAAGAAGCAGTATCAGTAACCCATCCTCCAAGAACAGGACCAACAACAGGAGCTATAACGATGGTCATAGACCAAATTCCTAAAGCTATTCCCTTTTTTTCTTTAGGATATAGTTGTAACATAAGTGTTTGAGACAATGGAATCATACTAGCTCCAACAACACCTTGTAAAATTCTCATAGTTAAAAGAAAACTATAGGAAGGACTAATACCACAAAGCATACTAGCTAAAGTAAAAAGTAGTGTTGCACCTAAATATTGTTTAATAATTCCTAAACGTTTAGTTAACCACCCGATAAGAGGTAAAAATATAGCTTCAGCTACAGCGTAAGAAGTTATAACCCATGTACCTTGATCAGGAGCTACAGCAAAATCTCCTGCAATATGACTTAGAGAAACATTAACAATAGTCATATCGAGGACATTCATAAAAGAACCAATAGCTAGAGCAATTGTAGCAAAAATAATTGATGAGTTCATAATACAGAACCTCCTTAAAAGCTATTATCTTTAACTATTTTTTCAATTAATACACTTAATTTATTTTCATCAATTTTGTAAAGTTCTGATTTTTGTTCTTTAAATTGATTTGGAATATCAATATTTTTATTTGTATTAACTGTGACAGTTAAGCTTGTTCCAATTGGTAAAATTCCATTCTTTTCTAAACTTTCGTGATCAAAATCAATTCTAACGGGAACTCTCTGAACAATTTTAATCCAGTTTCCAGTGGCATTTTGTGTTGGAATTAAAGCAAAAGCACTACCAGATCCAGCAGATATTCCAGAAACAACTCCTTTGTAAGTTTTACCATTTAAATCACTAACAATTTCAACATAATTTCCAGGTTTTATATCTCCAAGTTGAGTTTCTTTAAAATTTGCATTAACCCAAGTTTTGTTTAAGTCAACAACAGTAAAAAGTGTTTGTCCAGCTTTTACTTGTTGTCCTAATTCAACTTGCTTTTGAGCAATAACTCCAGAAATTGGAGAGAAAATTTTAGTTTTTTCTAAGTTGTAATAAGCATTTTTAAGATTTTCAATAGCAGCAGCAACAAGAGGATGAGAATATATATCGTTGCTAAAAGCTTGAATTTTACTATTTTCTAAATTAGTTAAACTTTGTTCGTAACTATTTTTACTATCTATATATTTGAAATTAGTTGTATCAAAGTTCTCTTTGCTTGTTATACCAGTGCTACTAGATATAGTTTGTCTTTTTAAAGTTTTATCAGCAAGAGTTAAGTTAGCTTTAGCAATTGCAACACTATCTTCATTAAGCTTTACACTATTTTGTAATGTATAGTATTTTCTAACAGCATCTGCTAATTTTGTTTCAGCGTTTTTTAGAGCAATTTCATAATCAATAGTATCTAATTTTATAACAGGGGTACCAACATCTATAGATTGAGTATCCTCTACGTTAATTTCATTGATAACACCACTAACTTGCGTTGTTATAGAAACTTGATTTCCATGAATATAAGCATTTTCAGTTTCTTCATATCCTTTTAAGAAAAAGAAATAATAAAGTAGATATAAAACTCCAATAATGAGTATAATTAAAAGAAAAATACCCATCTTTTTTTTAGCATCTTTTCTATTTTTATTTTTAGTTTCATCCGTCACGATATTTTGGTTTGTAGTTTGATTATCCAATTTATTTCACCTCATTTTTATAGTAACCACCAAGGGATCCGATTAAGTTAATTTGATTTGTGTATAGTGTAAAATTATTTTCAATATAGCTTAATTCAGTATCAAGCAAATTATTCTTTTGATTCAACAGTTCAAGTTTTGATATACTACCAATTTGATATAAGGTATTATTATCGTTATAAGTAGATTTTACATTGCTATAATTTTTTTCTTCTAATTCATTATTTCTTTTTGATGTTTTTAAAGCATTGAGATTATTGTTGATATCTTGGTAGGCTTTAATTAAGTTGTTGTTATAATTTTCTATAAAAATATTTAAATCAACTCCACCGATATTATAATTTTGAGTAAGTAAATTCCTATTAAATAGAGGTAGATATAAACTTGGTCCAAACTCCCATAATGTACTATGAGCTTTTAATAAATCTTGAATATTCAAATTTTGATATTCATATTTTCCAGTAATAGAAAATCTAGGATAGAAATCAGCTTTTAAAGACTTTAAATTTTCTTTCTGTGAGTTAATTAAGGCCAAATAATATTTTACATCAGGTCTATTAATAACTATATCCGAATCAATATATTCAGGAATATTTAAAAAATAATCAAACTGAGGAGTATTATAATCTATATTTGATAAAATTTTATCTATGTTTTTAGATTTTATATTTCCAACAAGAGAGTAAAAACTATTTTTTAAAGTAGTTTTTTGAACAGTAATTTCGGCAATTTTTTGATTTAAAGAGTTAACATTATTGTCAGCGTTTAAAATGCTTTCTTTATTTCCAAGTCCAGTTTGATAAAGAATATTTTGATAGTTTAAGACCTCTTTTGCAATATTAAATTTTTTCTTTAGTATATTCTCTTCTTTTGTGAGTAAAATATATTTTCCATAAAGATTTGCAACTGTTGTTGAAAGAGTTAGAGTACTCCATTCACTCTGAAGTTCTGTAGCTAATTTTGAATATTGAGCTTGATTTTGTAGAGCATCAAATTTTCCCCAAATATCAAAGATATATTGTCCTTGAATAGCCAAAGAGCCCATATCAATAGTATCGCTATTTTTGATATCTTTTATAGGAAGATCTGTTTTTACATGAGATGTTAAAACATGATTTCTATTCCAACTTCCTCCTAAATCTATGCTAGAAAGATTAGAGTTTTTTGTAGAATTTAAGGTATACATTGCTTTTTCAATGTTTAGTTTAGCTATTTTAATTTCACTATTTGTTTTTAAAACCTCATCAATTAGAGAAATCAATTGCTGATTATTTGTGCTAAGCCACCATTGTTGTGACTTAAAAAAAATGTTGCTATTTTGTGGTTTGTTTTCTGTAATTAATGTTTTAATAGGAGTTTCCGTAACCTTAGGAGTACCAAAACAACCTGTTAATAAAAAAGGCAAAATAACAAAAAAAATATAAGATTTCATAATCCCTCACTCCTGATAAAAATCTACTAAATTAAAAAATAAAAATTAATTTAGTAGGATTTTATAGATTTATATTGTATTTATATTAATACTACTTTATAATTGTTCTTAAAATATCTAAAACTTCCTACAAAAATTTATTAGAAAATGAAAAACAGGTAATTTTTTACCTGTTTTTTTGATTACATTTTGACTTCTTTTAAAATTTCATTAAAAATATGTTTTGCAATTTCAGATTTTGGTTGTTCTTTATAAATAATATTTTCGCCAGATTTTTTTATAATTTGTATGCTGTTAGTTGATTTTTGCATGTTTTCAGCATTATTAGCAACAATAAAATCTAAATTTTTCTTGATTAATTTTTTCTTTGCGTTCTCGATAATGTTTTCAGTTTCTGCAGCAAATCCAACTAAAATTTGGTTTTTCTTTTTTTCTCCCATATTGAATAAAATATCAGGATTTCGTTCTAACACTATTGTTAATTCACCGTCAGATTTTTTAATTTTTTCAGTGGAGTAGTTTTTAGGTCTATAATCTGCAACAGCAGCACAAGCTATACCGATATCTTGAGAATCAAATCTTTCCATGACAGCATCAAACATATCAATAGCACTTCTTATTCTAATAAACTCTTTTAGACCATGTGGAATTTCAAGATTTGTAGGGCCAGAAACTAAAGTTACATCAGCTCCTAAATCTACAGCGACTTTAGCTAAAGAATATCCCATTTGCCCACTAGACCTATTTGAAAAATATCTTATAGGATCTAAAGGTTCTTCAGTTCTACCTGCTGTAATAATAACTTTCTTTCCTTTTAATAGTTTAGGAATAGGAGTTGTTAAATCTTTCTCTATAATTTCAACTATTTCATTTTCATTTTTTAATCTTCCTTTAGCATTAACATTACAAGCTAAAAATCCTTCGTCAGATTCTATAAACTTATAACCTAATTTTTCCAATTTTTGTATATTTTCTTTTAAAATTGGATTCTCATACATATTCACATTCATTGCTAAAGCAAAGTATGTAGGTTTTTTACATGCTGAAATAACAGTAGATAGCATATCGTCAGCAATTCCGTTAGCTACTTTTCCTACAATATTATAAGTTGCTGGAGCAATTAAAAAAGCATCAGCCCATTCTGCTAATGATATATGTTCAACTTCAATTTGATGATTTCTTTCCCACATATCTGTTACAACTCTATTTCTAGAAAGAGTTTCTAAAGTTTGAGGAGTAATTATTTTAGTGGCACTTTCAGTCATTATAACTTTAACGTTATATCCTTTTTTTCTTAATATTGAGATTATATTAGCAGACTTATAAGCGGCAATCCCACCAGTAACTCCAATTAAAATATTTTTCATATTTATCCTCCTAAGTAAAGAAAATTAGAATCTTTTTTATATATTATACTATTTTAAGCTGAAAAAAAATAGAATTTGTTATATAATTAAAATTATAATTAAATTAAAGGAGGTTTTTATGAAGGTTGTTGCATTTAATGGAAGCCCAAGAGAAAAAGGTAATACATATTTTGCATTGAAGATGGTAGGAGAAGAGCTAGAAAAAGAAGGTATAGAACTAGAGATAGTTCATGTGGGAAATAAGGCTATTAGAGGTTGCATAGGTTGTAATGGGTGTGCTAAAAATAGAGATGAAAAGTGTGTTATGAGTGAAGAGAATTTTGTAAATGAATGGATACAAAAAATTAAAGAAGCAGATGGTGTTTTATTGGGATCGCCAGTTCATTTTGCTTCTTTAGGAGCAACTATGAAAGCTTTTTTAGATAGAGCATTTTATGTAGCATCAGTTAACGGAGGACTTTTTAGACATAAAGTTGGTGCATCAGTTGTTGCAGTAAGAAGATCAGGAGGAGTTCCAACATTTGATCAGTTAAATAATTATTTAAATTATTCAGAAATGTTGATGCCTTCAACAAATTATTGGAGTGTAATACATGGATTAAGACCTGGAGAGGTTGAGCAAGATGAAGAAGGAAAACAAATAATGAGAATTTTGGGAAAAAATATGGCTTGGCTTTTAAAGATGGTTGATTATACAAAAGATACAATTATTCCACCAGAAAAAGAAAATAAAAAATACACTCACTTTATAAGATAAAATAAAAAACTCAGAGGATATTCTCTGAGTTTTTCTATATACTTGAGGCTTTTAAATTTTTATTAATACCTAGAATTTTAAAGATTATAAGAGTTAAAATAAATGTTAATACATCTGCAAATGGAAGTGTTAACCAGATTCCATCAACTCCAAGAAGTTTTGGTAAAATAACAATTCCGATTCCCATAAATACCACACCTCTACAAACTGATATTATATTAGCTAAAAAAGCTTTATCCATAGCTTGTAAGTAAGAGATATTCATAAAGTTAGCTCCTACAAAAATAATGGCACTAGAGTATAAAAATAAACCTTTAGCTGTATACTCAAATAGATGAGATTCGTGTGTAAAAACTTTAACAACATCTAAAGCAAAGAATTTTATTAAAATTAAAGCTATTGTAGTAGCAATAAAACAGAATTTATGAGCATATCTAAAAATTTCTAGAACTCTTCTATAATTTCGACGTCCATAGTTAAAGCTAACTAATGGTTGGATTCCTTGGGCTAAACCTGTAAATAACATTCTATAGATAACAAATGAATAAGAGATTATTCCGTAAGCAGCAACTCCTATTTGTCCTTCTGTTCTAGAAAGAGTTATATTTAAAAGAATTGTTATTACCATAACTGCAAACTCTAAAATGAAAGATGAGAAGCCTAAAGAACAAATTTTTCCCATTAAATTCCATTGGATATCTTTTATATCAAAGGATAATCTAAAAGTTGATTTAGGAAAGTGCATACATAGGTATACTGCTGATAAAACTTGTCCAATAGCCGTAGCATAAGCTCCACCCTCAATTCCCATTTTTAACTTAAATATGAAGATATAATCTAGAACAATATTTGTAATAGCTCCAATAAAAAGTGAATTCATGGCTTTTCTAGGAGCATTATCATTTCTAACAATAGCATTTAATGATATTGATAGCATCAAAAAGAAAGTAGCTACAATACATGGATACATATAATCTTTAACCATAGGAAGTAAAAGTTCTGTTGCTCCTAGAGATTTCATTATTTTATTGGGAAACATGAAAACAACAGAAGCTATTAAAATATAAAAAATAAGATTTAAAATAATTGTATATGTAAAACTTTTATTTTTAAAATCTTGGTCATCACTTTTTAAAGATATTAAAGTAGCTCCTCCAGCTCCAAACATAAGACTTAGAGCAGCTGTTAAGTTAATTATAGGATATCCAATATTAACAGCGGCAATTCCAATACTTCCGATACCTCTTGATATAAAAACTCCATCAGCAACTACATAAAGGGAGTTAACAAGCATTCCAATTGAAGCTGGGATAGCAAATTTATAAAATAGTTTATTAATTGGTTGATTCTCTAGTTGATTGATTTTCGTTGACATTTTTTCTCAAGTCCTCTTCATTTTCTAAAAGTTTAAGATTTTTCATCTCTTTTTTTGTCATAATAAAAGTAACAATAACAGATAATATATCTGCAGATGGCACAGCCATCCATACACCACGAACTCCCCAGATTCTAGAAAAAATTAAAACAATAGGGATTAAAAATAAAACTTGTCTTGATAAGCTTAAAAACATAGTAGTTTTTGGTTTTCCAATAGCCTGAAAATAAACTGCTGCTATAATTTGGAAACCTATAAAAGGAAACATTAAAGTAAAAACTTTAAGACCTTTTGATGCAGCATCTAGAAGTTCAGGATTGCTAGTAAAGATAACTATAAAATATTTAGATAAAAATTGAATAGCTAAAAATCCAATAGTAGAAATAGTAACAGCACCTTTCACAGCTAGTATAAAAGCTTGTCTAACTCTGTGAAAAAATCTTGCTCCATAGTTAAATCCAAGAATAGGTTGAACTCCTTGATTTATACCAAAGATAGGCATAAGAATGAAAGTGTTTACTGCATTAACAATGGTCATTGCTCCAACAGCAGTATCTCCACCATACTTCATAAGACTACTATTTAATATAAAGTTTACAGCACTAGAACCTAATTGTAAAACAAATGGTCCAGCTCCAATAATAAAAATTTCTTTAACTTTCTCCCATTCAAGAAGTAAGTTTTTTAAATGGAGTTTAATTCCGCTAAATTTTGATGTGAAGTAACCAACAGTCCAAATTGCAGAAACAATTTGAGAAATAATAGTTGCAAGTGCAGCACCTTTAACTCCTAAATTTAATCCAAAGATAAAGATAGGATCTAAAATGATATTTGTGATTGCTCCAAGTAAAAGAGTAATCATAGAAATTTTAGGATTTCCATCAGATCTAACGGCTGCGTTAGTAGCGTACCCAACCATTAAAAAAGGAAAACCAAGAGCGACAATTGTTAAGTAATCTCTGGCAAATGGTTCCGTGACAGGGCTTGTTCCTAATTTTCCAATATATAGATCCATTGTAAAAATTATTATAAAACTTAAAACGATACCGAATATAATTGATAATGAAGTAGCATTACCTAAAAATTTTTCAGCTAAATCTTTTCGTTTTCTTCCTAATGAAATAGAGATATTAGTAGCGCCACCTAATCCAATTAGAAGACAGAAACCAAGAGAGATTATCATTATTGGAAAAACAACTCCAACACCTGCAATAGCAACCGGACCAATTTCAGGTATATTTCCAATATAAATTCTGTCTACTATATTGTATAAAGCATTTACAAACATTCCAATCATAGCAGGAAGTGAAAATTTTAAAAGCAGTTGACCGATGGGCTGCTCTCCCATTTCTTTGTGTTTTTCTTTCATTCATTCCCCCAGTTTATTTAAATATAGTATAAGTATGATTATATCTTAAAAAATTAAGAAAATCAATTTTCTTTAACATATAAATAAGTAATTGGAATCCAAAGAAAATAGGTGTATTATATATTCAAAATTAGATAAATAAAATAAAGAGGGTGTATATGTCTAAAATTAATATTTATATAGATAAAAATTCAAAAGAAAGCTTATATCTACAGATTTATCAGTGTCTAAAAAAGCAGATTTTATCAGGGGATATTAAAGTAGGAGCAAAGTTACCGTCGATTCGTCAAGTTGCAATAAAACTAGATATAAATCAAAATACAGTTATTCAAAGTTATAATATTTTAGAGAAAAAAGGGTTGATAAAAAAAATCTCTGGAAAAGGGTGTTTTGTAGAACAAATTTGTGAATTTGAAATAGAGCAAAAAGAGATACCTTTAATAGAAAGCTTCAAATATGGACAAAATCAAATAATAGAAAGAATAAACTTTTCGAATGGAACTCCAAGCTCTAAATATTTTCCTATTGAAGATTATAAAATGTTTTTTGATGAAGTTATTCGAGAGTATGGGGGAGAGATTTTTCAATACCAAAATGTTCAAGGAGTAGATAGTCTTCGCTACTTACTCTCAGAGGAGTTTGAAAAAGAAGATATTTTTGTAAAAAAGGAAAATATCCAAATAACATCAGGAACTCAACAAGCTTTAGATATAGTTATAAAACTTTTTTCAAAAGAAACAAAACCAACAGTTGTATTATCAGATCCAACTTACCCAAATGCTTTAAATATATTTAAAGGATGGTGTAATATAAAATCTTTAGATATTAAAGAAGATGGTTGGGATTTGAAAGAGTTTGAAGAGATATTAAAAGAAGAAAAAATAGATTTTGTATATGAGTGTATAAATTTTCAGAATCCTACAGGTGTTACTTGGTCTTTGGAAAAGAGAGAACAACTTTTACAACTAGCTGAAAAATATGGATTTTATATAGTTGAAGATGATAGTTTTTCAGATTTTTATTATACAGAAACAAAACCTAAAACTTTAAAAAGTTTGGATAAATTAGGACAAGAGAAGGTTATTTATGTTAAAACATATTCAAAGATACTTATGCCTGGAATTGGATTGGCAATAATGACAGTACCAGAAAATCTTATGCAAAGGGTTCTTTTAATAAAATATGGGTTAGATACGACAACCTCTGGAATAAATCAAAAAATTTTAGAAAAATTTATAGTTAAAAATAAATTACATGAACATTTATCTTTATTAAGAAAAGAATTTGGCAAAAAACAAAAGCTATGCTTAAAGTTGTTAAAGAAAATTCAAGGACTAAGTGTTATGCATAAACCAAATGGAGGGTTTTTTATTTGGGTTAAACTTTCAGATAATATAGATGGTGAAAAATTTTATTTAAAATGTAAAGAAGAAGGAGTAGCTCTTTTGCCAGGAGCTTTATTTTATAAGGATAAGAGAGATGTTTGTAAAATTAGGTTAAGTTTTATATCTCCAACCCTACTTGAAATAGAAAAAGGATTGGAGATACTAGAAAAAACATTATCTCTTTGTAAGATGGAAAATTCTAAAAAATGTAGTTACTAAAATTATTCCAAGAGCCATAGAACCAGCAATTATTGAAGTTTCCATACCTTTTAGCATAGAATCTTGGTATTTATTTTGAATTAGATATAGCATAGTGTAATAAACTCCACCACCAGGAGCCATAGGAATTAGAGCTGCTATAAGTAGTGTAGGAACTGTAGTTTGTAATCTTTTTGCCATAATCTCAGAATAAAAAGCAGTGATGGCTGTTGCCAAAAGATAGCATGTAGAGTAAGAATAGCCTTCTTTTGTAAAAAGTAAATAAAAAAGCCAGCTTATAGCACCGCCGATTCCAGAATAAATAATAAGTTTACCTCTAACATTGAAAAGAATAGCGAAACTGATTGTAATAAAAAAAGCAAAAATAACTTCTATAAAAAACATTAAAATCCTCCAAAATTAAAAAAAAGTTTTGTAACTAATCCAGCTCCAATAGCTATCGCTCCACCAATCATAAGAACTTCCATAGCTCTTGAAGTACCAGAAACTAAATCTCCAGCAATAATATCTCTGATAGAGTTTATAAAAGCAACTCCGGGAACAAGTAACATCAAAGAAGAAATTATACTTATAGATGGTGTTGTAATTATTCCATTAACATAAAATAAGTTAGAAACAAAGGCACAAATTGCTCCAGAAATTAAATTTATAAAGAAGCTATTTAGTTGTAATCCTGAAATAATATAAGAAAATAAAGCGACACCACATCCTGCAACAAAAGCAGCAGCAAAATCGTTTGGTCCCCCTTTAAAAGAAACAACAAAGCTTGCTGCTCCTAGTGCAGAGGCAATAAAATTCATACCAAAACCATAAGGGGATATTTTATTAATATCTTCTAAAGATTTTTTTAATTCTGAAAAAGAGTATTTTTCGATTTCATTTATTAATTTATGAACTTGATGAATTTTATCTAAATTTGTAGATCGAGAACTAATTCTTTCTACTAAAGAAACAACTTCATCATCAATATTTTTTCCAGAAACAATAATACATGTTAATGTAGCAAAGCAGTCAATTTTCAAATTAAAATGTTGACCGATTCGAGCAATAATATCCTCGACTCTATAAACTTCACCTCCGCTAGTAAGAACTATTTTTCCGGCGAAAGTCGCTAGTTGAAGAACACGATGTTCGGTAATTAGTTGTTTTTTTGGCATAAAATCTCCTATAATTATAAAAATTTAAAACACATCTAATAGTAGCATTAAAGTTTCTAAAAAGCAACAGAGACATTATTAAAAAAAATAAAAAAAGTTGTTGACATGAACTTTAAATTATGGTATTATTAATTTGTTGAAAGCGAAAGCAATCACGCCTGGGTGGCGGAATAGGTAGACGCACAGGACTTAAAATCCTGAGCTATCTG